>ERZ779673.1052-NODE-1052-length-10434-cov-2.528471_pt1 | contig 10434 bp, 7 predicted proteins | sample MGYA00511956_ERZ779673 | MGnify/ENA primary metagenome ERZ779673 (study PRJEB29588, sample SAMEA2152065) | human gut metagenome | biome: human gut; feature: human-associated habitat; material: faeces | place: Denmark | collected 2008/2010 ... | reverse complement strand
AAACACCCGCCAGCGGCTTTGCCGTGACATTAGTATCGCGCGAAGGCCTGCGCACCGTTGCGGCCAAAAGCCTTGTCCTTGCCACCGGCTGCCGCGAGAGAAGCGCAAAGCAGGTGTTTATCCACGGAACGCGCCCGGCAGGCGTGTTCACCGCCGGCACCGCGCAGCATTTCACAAACCGTCTCGGCGTCATGCCGACAAAAAAATGCGTTATCCTCGGTTCGGGCGATATCGGCCTTATCATGGCGCGCAGACTTACTCTTGAAGGAGCGGAGGTCCTCGGCGTTTATGAAATTAACCCCACGCCTTCGGGACTTACGCGAAATATCTATCAGTGCCTTACCGATTATAATATACCCCTGCACCTGAGCCACACTGTAACGCGCGTGTTCGGAAAGGACAGACTCGAAGCTGTCGAGGTCTGCGCCGTTGACGAAAACTATAAGCCCATCCCGGAGAGCGCTGAAAGGATCGAGTGCGATGCGCTTATCGTCTCCGTCGGACTTATCCCGGAAAATGAGCTTGCCCAGTCGCTGGGCGTTGAGCTTGATAAGCACACGGGCGGCCCTGTGTGTGACGCTCAGCTTATGACAAAGGTTCCGGGCATATTCTCCTGCGGAAACGCATTGCATGTAAACGACCTTGTTGACTTCGTTTCCGAATCCGGCGAGGAGGCCGGAAGAAACGCGGCGGCATGGTGCGGCGCAAAGCAGCGCAGAGTGGATATAAACATCGGCGGCGAGTTTTTGTATCTTGTTCCGCAGCAGATAGACCTTGAAAGCGATAATTCAAAGACGGTCGTCTACTTCCGCTCGAAAAAAGTTCTGGACAAAAGCGTTCTGCGCCTTAAAATAGACGGTGAGGAGGTCTGGAAAAAGACCTATCCGTTCCTGCGTCCGCCCGAGATGCAGCAGCTTACGCTTGATATGACAAAATACGATATAAACGAAAACAGCGACGTGCGCTTTGAGATCGAGGTGGTAAAATGAAACAGCTCGTATGTATAGGCTGTCCTCGTGGCTGCCGCCTTACCATTGATGAGAATAACGGCGAATACACAGTCACCGGAAACACCTGTCCGAGAGGCAGAGAGTTTGCCTTAAGCGAGATGACAGCGCCGAAACGCACGATATGCTCAACGGTGAAAACCGCATTTTCCGATGTTCCGGTGCTGCCGGTGCGAGTGTCGGACGATATTCCCAAGGAGAAAATATTCGACGTCATGCGTGAAATTAACGCTGTGACGCTTAAAGAGCGCATAGGCAGGGGAGATGCCGTTATCAAAGATGTGCTCGGACTGGGCGTGGACGTCATTGCAACAAGTGATCTTTTAAAACAGATATAAATGCAAAGACGGAGGGAGAAGAAACAATGAACAGACCGCTTATACTGACTTACGACGTCGGTACTCAAAGCACGAGAGCCATACTGGTGGATAAGCAGGGCAATATCGTTGACAAAGAGCAGGTCAAATACGCAGAGCCTTATTTCCGGCAGCGTCCGGGCTGGGCGGAGCAGAAAACGGACTTTTACTTTGACAACATGTGCAAGGCATCGACGGCGCTCATGGCGCGCAATGCCGACAAGGTGCCCGATATCATCGCCTGCGCAGTCACCGTTATCCGCGATACGCTTGTGTTCCTTGACGAAAACTATCAGCCCACGCGCGATATCATCCACTGGCTGGATGCACGCAAATGTGTTTTTGACGATCCGTTCCCCCTGTGGAAGGAAGCCGTGTTTGAGCTTATCGGCATGGGCAAGGGCACGAGGATAGCTTACCGCACGTCGAAGGTCAACTGGGTGCGCCAAAAGCAGCCGAAGGTCTGGGCGCGCACGAAGAAGATAGTCTGCCTGCCGGCCTATATAAATTACCGCATGACCGGCCGCCTCGCCGACACACCGGCAAGCACCATCGCGCACATCCCCATGGACTACAAGAAAAAGCGCTGGATGAAGGAAAACGACCTCACTCGCTGCTTTTTCGATGTTCCGCAGGATAAGCTGTATGAGCTCATTCCTTCCGGAGAAGTTCTCGGATGCATAACAAAGGAAGCCGCCGCGCTCACCGGCGCGCCCGAGGGACTGCCGCTTATCGCAACGGGCGCGGATAAAGCCTGCGAAACGCTTGGCCTTTCCGTGGCAAGCCCCGATAAGGCGTCGATATCCTTCGGAACAAGCTCGACCATCGAGATGTACACCGAGCAGTATTTCGAGCCGCAGGCATTCCTGCCGTCTTATCCGTCGGTCATCAATAAGGCGTGGAACCCGGAGATCCAGGTGTTCCGCGGCTTCTGGATGCTCAGCTGGTTCATTAAGGAGTTCGGCGACAAGGATAAGGAAGAGGCCGAAAAGCTTGGCGTGTCGCCCGAGGAGATACTCAACACGAAAGCAGCTCAGGTTCCGGCCGGCTGCCAGGGGCTTATGCTTCAGCCGTATTGGACGCCGGATGTGCTCAAGCCCGACTCCTACGGAGCAATAATCGGATTTTCCGATTATCACACGAAGTATCATATTTATCGTGCCATCATCGAGGGCATATGCCTTGAGCTCTACATGTCCATGAAGAGCATGGAAAAGCGCGGCAAAAAGCATATAAAGGAGCTGTATGTCGGCGGCGGCGGCTCGAAGAGCGACCTTGCCTGCCAGATACTCGCCGATACCTTCGGCCTGCCCGTAAAACGCATCCACACCCACGAGGCGTGCTCGTTGGGCGCGGCGATGGTGGCCTTTGTCACCAAAGGTGAGTTTGCGGATTTCGACGAGGCGATAAAGAGCATGGTCCACGAAAAGGACGTTTTTACGCCCGATCCCAAGAACCACGAGATCTACATGAACATGTACAATAAGGTCTACCGCAAGATATACAAAAACGTAAGACCGCTTTACGCAACGATGAATAACCTCAAAGAAAGGAACATGATCTGATGAGTCATAAGCAGTATAAGGGCTTCGAGCCGAAATGGGTAAAAACCCCCGCGCCGGCCAACAGCTACCGTTCAATATTCCGATGGGGCGATCCCGAGTTCTTCAAGTTCCCGAAGGAATCGCTTTACAAAATGATGAAGGAGGTCTTCAAGCTCACAGACGATGACTTCAAAGAGTATTCCGACGATATCGGCTTTGATCCCGTTGACCTGTCCGACCACCCTGTGAAGCTTGCCCAGGAGCATCTTGACGCGCTCAAGGCTATAGTCGGCGAGGAGGGCTTCTCCGTCTCTGATTACGACAGGCTGGCAGTCGCTTACGGTTTCACAGCCTACGACATTCTCCGCCTGCGCCATAAGATCATTGACTCCGTTCCCGATGTCGTTCTGTATCCCGATACGACAGAACAGGTCGAGAAGATTGTAGCTTACTCTACAGAGCATGATATTCCCCTGTACGTCTACGGCGGCGGCAGCTCCGTAACGCGCGGCGTCGAGCCTGTAAAGGGCGGCATTTCGCTGGATATGAGACGCCGCTTCAATAAAGTGCTGTCCTTTAACGAGATCGACCAGACCATAACCGTTCAGGCCGGCATGTCCGGTCCTGATCTTGAGAAAACGCTTCAGAACGCGCCCAAGCTTTTCGGCGCAAAGCGTCAGTACACCTGCGGCCATTTTCCGCAGAGCTTTGAGTATTCCTCCGTCGGCGGCTGGACGGTAACGCGCGGCGCAGGTCAGAACAGCACCTACTACGGCTGCATTGCGGATATCGTGCTCAGCCAGAAGTATGCCACCCCCATCGGCACGATCACTACCAGCCACTATCCTCGAGAGGCCTGCGGCCCCGATCTCAACCAGATCATGATGGGCTCGGAGGGTACATTCGGCGTGCTGACCGAGGTCACGCTTAAAATTTTCCGTTGGATGCCCGAAAATCGCAAGAGATTTTCTTACATCTTCAAGACCTGGGACGACGCAATGAAGGCAGCACGAGAGATGATGCAGCATGAGTGCGGCTATTCCTCCGTGTTCCGCCTGTCCGACCAGGAAGAGACGAGCATGATGCTCCGTCTGTACAACGTTGACGATACTCCGCTGTATCCGCTGCTCGACAAGCTCGGCTATAAGGATATGGAAAGATGCCTGTTCCTCGGCTTCACCGACGGCGAAAAGGGCTACTCCAAAAACGTCGCGAAGAACATCGCAAAGATCGCCCGTCAGCACGGCGGCCTGCCCCTGACCGGGTACGTCACGAAGAGTTGGGAAAAGGGACGCTTCAACGATCCGTACCTGCGCGATACGCTCATGGACTTCGGCATCACCACCGATACCCTTGAGTGCACCGTCAATTGGTCGAACATGGAGCAGGTGCATCTTGACGTGCGCAAGGTCTGCCACGCGCTGCCAAACACCGTCGTCACAACTCATATGAGCCACTGCTATCCGCAGGGTGCGAACCTGTATTTCATCTTCCTGACGAAAATGCAGGACGAGAAGGCGTTTAAGGCATACCACACCACAATTCTTGACGCTATCCAGCGCTCCGGTGCGTCTATAAGCCACCACCACGGCATCGGCAAGATGTTCGCTCCCTGGCTCGAGGGCTACGTCGGCGAGAAGGAATACGGTGTGTTCAAGGTGCTCAAGAACTACTTTGACCCGAAGTATAACATGAATCCCGGCGGCACCATCGGCCTCGACCTCCTGCCCGAGGAAAAGAAATTTGACCGCCAGTACACCGATTACGAAGCTCAGCAGAAGTTCGATTGATACAAAAAAACAGCGCCGCACTGCATTTTCGCAGCGCGGCGCAATTTTCCCTTGAAATGTCCGCAGCATCATGCTATAATACAAAAGCTGCGGAGAATTAGCTCAGCTGGTTAGAGCGCTCGCCTCACACGCGAGAGGTCAGCAGTTCGAGTCTGCTATTCTCCACCAACATTTAAGACCTGAAAGTTAACGCTTTCGGGTCTTTTTTGCGTTTTCACAAACTTTTTGAGGCAAATTAAAAAACACAAATACGGGCGCTTTTTGAAATACGTCCAAAATTTAAGAACATAGGATTGCCGTCTCAATTTTAGCCTCGTTGAGGCAATGCGCGTATATATTCATTGTCGTGCTAACAGTCTCGTGACCTAAAAATTCCTGCGTCTGTTGTGGTGTTGCTCCGCTGGCTATTAACAATGAAGCTTCCGTATGCCCTCTATATCCGGCTGTCCATCGAGGATTACAAATACGACAGCTGTCAATCGTTTCTTTCCCCAAAACCTCGGAGATTTCTTTCAGCGTCGTTTTCTCCTTGCCGCCGAGGAAAAAAGAAACTTACGCAGACCGATAGAAGATACAATAGGTACACTTGTGCATTATGCCTGCGCTGCCTTTCCGACGCGCGAGGGACGGTCGCGGACGATCATAAAAGCAAATGCGGCAAGAAAGTTGAAGAACAGTCCGAGGATCGGCCAAAGAGATTTGTTCATGCCCTCTTTCACGGCCTCTTTATAAAGCCAGGCCACAACATCAAACCAGTAGAACAAAACGAGTACCGCCCAGAGAACGCCGAGTCCGCCGATGATGGCATAGTTTGTTGCGTTAAGGGGAGTAATGCTGCTTTTGAGCGCTCTTTCCGCCTGATGCTCGGTCATGTCGGCGGCCTGTGCCTGCTGGCGGAAGTGTGATGCGTCGCTTATCTGCTGCGACAGGCTCAGCGGAATGGCCACTGCCGTGAAAACGGCCAAAACGATGAAAATTACTAAAATTAGTCTGAATGCTTTTGCAAAGTCCTTATGCATGATCCTGTTTTTCATGTTGTTTTCCTCCTTATATGTTCCGATATGCTCCGGCCAAGCTGAGACTCCCACTCGTAAAAATATTTAAAAGAAGAAAGAGGTGAGAGCTGCTGCATCTTTTGGGGGGGTGAGAGATGCTGTTGTTTTTAGCTGAGCGGGAGCCTTAGCTCGGCCGGACCTTGATCGGATACAAAAAATCTGTCCTCCCTATCGGACAATGCCAGTATAGGAGGACAGATTAAACCTGCAATAAATCAATTTTAAACGATTTTTAAACGGTATCCAACGCCCCAGACGGTCTGAATGTATTCCGGCGCGGAGGGGTCTTTTTCAATCTTCTCGCGCAGACGGTTGATGTGAACGGCGACGGTTATGTTGTCGCCCATGCTCTCAAGCCCCCAGATCATCTCGTACAGATCCTCGCGGCTGAAAACCTGGTTCGGGTGGCGCAGAAGAAACAGCAGCAGCTCAAACTCCTTGTTCTTGAGCTTCAGCTCGTGCCCGTCGATCGTCGCCGTGCGCGCGTCGGAATCCATGATGAATGGCCCGACACTTATAATGCTGTCAACGGGCTTCGCCGTCGGGCGCAGCCGTTCGTACTGCGCAAGGTTTGCTTTTACGCGCGCGACGAGCACGCTCGGCGAAAACGGCTTTTCGATATAATCGTCCGCGCCGAAGCCAAGGCCGCGTATCTTATCGATATCCTGCGTGCGCGCCGTTACCATTAAAATAGGTATATCGAGCTTCTCGCGCAGCTTTTTGCATATCATAAAGCCGTCAAGTCCCGGCAGCATAAGATCGAGCAGGATAAGGTCAAAGCCGCCGGACAGCGCCTTGTTCAGCCCGTCCACGCCGTCGTATGCAACGCCGGTCTCAAAGCCCGAAAGCTCAAGATAATCTCTTTCAATGTCGGATATTGCGCGGTCATCTTCAATAATAAGAATTTTAGCCATCGGCTTCTCCTCCCGGAAGATCTATAACTATACAAAGTCCGCCGTAAACGCTTTTTTCGGCGAATGCGCCGCCGCCCATCTGCTCGGCGGCTTTTTTTACTATCGCAAGGCCGAGGCCGCTGCCCATGCCGGAGCCGGCGCGGGCAGGGTCCGTGCGATAAAACAGGTCGAAAAGCTTCGGACGTGCCTCATCGGAAACGCCGTTGCCGTCGTCTGCAAAGCGCAGGCGCACCATGCTGTTAGAAGTTTGAGAGGATATGAATATTTTCACCCTTTTGCGGCCGGAATAGCGTATGCTGTTGCATATTATGTTTTCGGCGATACGGCGGAACTGATAGCGATCGGCTGTGACGACGGCGGCTTCAAGCTCGGACATGTCGATGTCCGCATCGGGCGTGATATCGGAAACAATTCGCTCAAGCTCGGTTTTAGCGTTCAGCGTTTCGGGCTGAATTGGGTATTCGCTCAGCTCCAGCTTGGAAAACTCAAGCAGTCGGGCGACCATGTTTTCCATTTCGCTTCCCTTTTTCCTTATGGTTTCAAGATACTTTTTCTGCATCTCGGGTGTGTCGGCGACACCCTCGAGCAGAGCCTCGGTGTAGGCGCGTATTGATGTCAGAGGACTTTTCAGGTCATGTCCCATGCCGGCCATAAGCTCCTTGCTGCTCTGCTGACGGCGCTGCTCGGCTTCGAGCGAGGCCTTGAGCTTTGCCGCCATAAGATCGACAGCGTCGCAGGCGGCCTTGAACTCATCCGGCTCAGTGTAGTTTATGGGATTGTCGAGATCGCCCGAGCGAATGCGGTCAACGCCGGCAACAAGAGTGTCGAGCGGATCGGAAATGTGAGTGAACAGCTCGCGCGTGAGGTTAACGTTCGTGAAAACGATGGTCAGCAGCAGAGCCGTGCCGACCGCTCCGATATATATCCACACGAAGGTCTCAAAGCCTTGAAACAGATCTTCGTTTTGCTCGACGGCGATGTGCAGATCATATAGGCTCAGCCCGATTCTCGGCAGATATTTGACCTCCAATATATATATGGCGATCCCCGCGCCGAGGATGAGCAGCAGCGCCGCCGTCACCAGCGGAATGAGAAACATATATATATTTGAGCGGTGAAGTCTCTTTTTGATCGTCATTTTAATCACACCTTATTAATGGTGCGTTCATTATATCAGGGATTTCGGCCGCTTAGTTAAACAAATTTTAAAACGTCGGCGAAAGTTTTTAAGTTTTGTTTAATTTCTCGTTATACCTGCTTAAAAAAGCTCGGGTAGACTAATAGCCGTGGACAGGAAAGAAGCCACAGCCGCAAACGAATAAGAAAATCATAAAAACTATCTACGGAGGTAAATCAAAATGAAAAACATTATTTCCAACATCAATATAATCAACACCATTCTTGAGGCACTTGACCGCAGCGAAGAGGATATTCGCCGCCGCGCCGCCGCTAATGAGGTCGGCTATGCCTACGGCGCAGGCAGCCTCACGGTCAAGCTGTTTTCCGACTGCACCGGCAACTACGCCGAGGTAACGCTTCCCGGCAGCTATGAATATTCCTGCGGAATGAAGCTGTGCTGCATCGTCGATACCGACACAATGGAGGTTCGCGGCGTGTGCCCGGTCAAGGAATTTTTAGATAATAAAGCCGTAAAAAAGAAAAACCGATGCCTGTACCGGCATCGGTTTTTTGCTGTTATAGTGCGGCGCGCTGCTCGGGAGTCATGCGGTATTGCGGCTTGACATGATAGGCGACCTCGGCATACTGCCGCGCTCGCTCGCGCAGCGAGAAGTTGCCGTCCTGACTGCACCAGACGTAAAGCTCGTGCAGAATAAGATCCGTCGCTATGTGCGACAGAAGCTCCGGCGGCTCCTCGGTCTCGATAATGCCGTTTTTCGCGCAGTTTTTCGCGAGCGTGGCGAAAAGATCGTCCAGCGCATGCACCGCATCGCGTATGCCCTTGGGCGAGTCAAACTGCATTATAAACAATCTGCTCGTGAGCTTCGGGCCGAAATCGAGCGCGATATCAATGAAGCGGTCAAAAAGCTGCCAGATGCGCTCAAAATCGTTTTCCGCGTCGGCAAACTTGCGGAAGCTCTCCTCATCGTTCTGCTGCGGCTTTGAAACAACATAGTCCAAAATGGCGCGCTTGCCCTTGAACACGCTGTAAAAAACCGAGCGCGATGTGTGAGCAGCCTCGCATATTTCGTTGACGCTTACATTGTCGTAACCCCGGTCGCGGAACAAGGCTATCGCACATTCGGCAATGTCATCTTTTTGGCGGTTAGTTGAATCCTGCACGAAAAACACCCCACTATCAAAATGTCCTGTTTTTAAAAACATTTTATGATTTTTGTCCGAGAATGTCAACTGATTGTCAATGATGTTCTCAAAGTTTTTGCAAGTATTTTGTGAGTTCTTACAAATCAAAAGCCTTATTATTGACTGTTTTCAACAAAAATTGTATTCTGCGAGTAGCAATTGATACATTAATAACAAGGATGAAGCAAACCACACATTTTATCAGGAGGCCTGAAACTCATGACAAAAGACCAGAAGATCGCAAAGCTTGGCAAAGAGATCACCGACCGGGCTACAGTGCTGCTCGGAAAGGACAAGATCACGCCCAATTCTCCGGAATATCTGGGCATTAACTCGGCACTGAAATACACCGCTTATAAGTACGATCAGAAGATGGCGGACGACATACTCGATATCTGCCTGACCATGAAAAAGCGTGTGCCGCTGACCATCGAGCAGCTGGCCGCAAAGAACCCTCAGTTTGACAGAGCATACCTTGAAAAGGCAATGCAGGCAGTCAGCGAGAGCGGCCTTGTCGAGTTCCACTGGGAAAACCTCGACGGCAAGAACCCCAACCATGAAAAGCGCTGGGTGCTGGACATGTTCGTTCCCGGCAGCGCTGAGATCATGATGATAAACCCCGAGCAGTCGGACATGTACCCCGAGACCGCAGACTTCTTCGAGCGCATGGCATACCTGCCCCTGGCAGGCATCACCGAGCTTGTACCTCCCGGAGGCGCAGGCATAGGCATGCATGTTATTCCCGTTGAGAAGGCTATACCGGCCGAGAGCAAATCCCTGCCCATCGAGCATCTGAGCCACTGGCTGAAGAAGTACGAAGGCCACATCGGCGTTTCCGTCTGCTCCTGCCGTAAGCAGCAGCGCATCCGCGGCGAAGGCTCGGGCGATATCGAGGGCGAATGGTGCATCGGCGTCGGCGACTTTGCCGACTACTGCCGCGAGACCAACCACGGCCGCGACATCACCTATGAAGAGGCAATGGAGATCCTCCAGAAGGCCGAGGACAAGGGCTATGTTCACCAGATAACCAACATCGACGGCGAGAACAAGATCTTCGGTATCTGCAACTGCGCAGTAGGCGTCTGCAACGCTCTGCGTACCTCCCAGCTTTTCAATACCCCCAACCTTTCCGCTTCCGCATACACCGCAGAGTCCGACCCCGAGAAGTGCGTCGCCTGCGGCAAGTGTGTTGAGACCTGCCCGGCCGGCGCCGTCCGCCTCGGCCAGAAGCTCTGCACCAAGGAAGGCCCCATCCAGTATCCGCATCACGAGCTTCCCGACGAGACCCAGTGGGGCGAGGATCACTGGAACAAAAATTACAAAAACGAAAACGGCTCTATCCAGACCTGGCCCACCGGCACCGCACCCTGCAAGGTCGCATGCCCGGCTCACATCGCGATCCAGGGCTACATCAAGATGGCAGCCGACGGGCGCTATTCCGATGCG
>ERZ779673.1049-NODE-1049-length-10444-cov-1.944364_pt1 | contig 10444 bp, 10 predicted proteins | sample MGYA00511956_ERZ779673 | MGnify/ENA primary metagenome ERZ779673 (study PRJEB29588, sample SAMEA2152065) | human gut metagenome | biome: human gut; feature: human-associated habitat; material: faeces | place: Denmark | collected 2008/2010 ... | reverse complement strand
GAGGACACCGTTACAAAGAAGCTTGCACCGTCGATTCTTGACGGAGCGAACAGTGAGTGGAGGAAAGGCGATGAAAACGGGCTGACCTTCAGCTCCGACGCGGCATTCTCCGACTTTGTTGAGGTGCTTGTGGACGGCAAGATCATTACTGCCGAAAACTATGAAAAGCGCGAAGGCAGTATCATCATTGAGCTGAAAGCAAGCTATCTTGAGACACTTGCGGAGGGCGAGCACACACTTACCATCCGCTCGGCAAGCGGTGACGCAACCACCCTGTTCACGATTGCGGCGAGCGATTCGACGAATGCTTGGGTTTGGATTATCATTGGCTTTATTGCTCTCGGAATTGGAGTAACGGTTGCCGTATTCGTTGTCCGCAAGAGAAAAACAGCAAAATCCGATTAAAGCGGAAGCACAGAAACATACACAGCTACAAAAGCACCCAGCTGAAAGGTTGGGTGTTTTTTGTTTCAAAATTCAAAGAAAGGAGTCTCAATTTGAGCAACGAATCAATCAATGCAGAAGAAAAACAGGAACCACTGTCCATCTCTTCTTCTGCCGTTCCGAACGCATCGGTCAAGGTAATCAGTATGGCGGATGTTCCTTTGCTGGAGGTTGACTGGCTGTGAAAACCGTATCCGCATCGTATACAACTTCATCGGCGAGGTGGACAGCCAATGATGAATACAGCTTTATTCAAGTATACCGTGGAAAATCCTCGGAATGTAAACAACACCGTACAAACGGGAGGGGCTCTCGCCTCTCCCACATTTTTTGAAAGGAGGAATGCGTGATTGTTTGACTGGATATCAGACCTCATCAGCGGAATCGGCAATGCCATCAGCTCCGCGTTGTCCGGCGTATGGGAAACCGTATCGGGAAGCATCTGGGGCGTGTTCATGAACTGGCTCTATACCTCCGTGTATAACGCCCTGGCAGACTTCTTCACGATGATGACCGAGCTTGGTGCAAACCTGTTCGATCTGTCATGGGTGCAGGCTGCCCTGAAATTCTTCTCTTTGTTCGGCTGGGGACTCTTTATTGCAGGGCTGGGGGTTGCCATCTTCGATATCGCCATTGAATATCAATCCATGGGACGCATCAACATCAAGCGTTAGATTCTCCCGTTTTTATACGGACTTCTCGCCGTAAACCTTTTCACGGTCGTACCGGTGCAGCTCTTCCGCTTTGCGGTCAATTTGCAGAACACCTTTGCCAAAGACCTCGTCGGTGAGGTTGTCGGTATGAATGTTAACTTTGATCTGCTCAGTCATCAGGCTCTCACGATTATAGGGGTGCCCGGAATATCAACGAAAAACTCATTGCTGGCACTTCTGATGCTGATCTGTCTTGGCTACTGTGTCATCAAGTGCTTCTTTTCCAATATCAAGCGTGGAGGTATCCTTTTGACGCAGATTGCGGTCGGGAGTCTTCACATGTTCAGCCTTCCGCGCGGGTATTCTGAAGGATTTACCGGTTGGTGCAAACAGATTATTGCCATCTGCTTTACGGCATTCATGCAGACGACGCTTCTGCTACTCGGCATGATTACCATGCAGACGCACGCACTTCTCGGTCTTGGCGTTATGCTGGCGGCAAACGAAGTGCCTCGTATCGCACAGCAGTTCGGCTTGGACACAAGCATGAGAGTCAACATGATGAGTGCAGTGCATACGACGACAACGGCGATCAACCTCGGACGGGCGATTGCAAAGAAATAATACAGAGAGGAAAACAGAAAAAATGCAAAAACAGTATATCTACCCGCAGAATATGCGGACTCAGGCAAAGCTGTGGTTCTGGAATCTGAAGGATGTCATCATCCTTGCCATCGCTCTCACCATATCGGTGGTTTCATGGGCAAAGCTCGGATTTATCCTTCCTGCCGCCCTGACGCTCGGGTATGCGTTCCTCTCCATACGGATGGACGAGTATTCGGTGCTGGATTTTATCAGACGCGCTTGGCGGTACTTTGTATCCACACAGCAATACTTTGAATGGAAGGAGCGAGAAGATGGCTAAACGAAAACAATCCACCGCCGAGCTGATCGGCATCAGCAACTTTTCCCGTAACGGGCTTCAGACCAAATCGCAGGGCGAAATTGTATATTTCCTTGTACAACCGACAAACATCTCGGTACTCTCGGAACAGAGTGTCGTCATCAAAATTCAGCATCTGATGCAGCTGCTGTCGGTGCAGCCCGACATAGAGATCATCTGCTCGGATGCCCGTGAGAATTTTGAGTACAACAAGCTCTCCCTTGCAAAAAGGGCAGAAAAAGAAACCAATCTCAAGGTACAGCTTCTGCTCCGCAAGGATATGAAATTCCTCGACGACATTCAGCTGCAGATGTCCACCGCGCGGGAATTCATGTTCGCCTACCGTGTGAAGAACGCAAACGATCAATCCTTTGCAACTTTGAATCGACTCGAAAAGCAGATCAACGATCAGGGATTCGACTGCCGCCGAGCGACCAAGGACGATATCAAGCGTATCCTCTCGAGGTACTTCGGTCACATGACTGAGGACGCTATCGATGATGTTGACGGCGAAAGAATGATTAAAAAGTGGATTATACCGGACTGATTTTTTCCGATACCGCATTATTAACATCATTTCTCTTGCGATTCCAAGAGAAAAATGGTATAATAAAAAATAATAATCACGAGGAAAGGAGGAATTCTCATGCTGTATACCCTTATGCACCGCGACATCCCGGTCATGGATTTGGAACTCGACGAATATTCCAACATCGTCTCTCTCGGCAAAATTCATCACGCAGAGCATCTGCCACTCGGCACCTACAACGGGATCAACGCAGAAAAGAAAGCTCTCAACCGCTGGTGGACAAAGCGTTCCATTCCCGCAAGCCGGAAAGGTATCCGCGAGGTGCTGGAGGAGCTGGAGTTGTCCTCCCCGCAGGAGCTGATCGAAAAGTGCTTCGGACTTAGCCTGTCCGATCAATACTGGATTTCTCCGACCGATAAACCGCTGGATTGGCACCGGGTAAACTTCTTTGAAAATGCCTTCTCGGAGGACATCGGCAATATCCTGTTCGGCAAAGGCACAGGCTCCGACAGCACAAGCCTTGTATCCCCCGACAACACGGCAAACGGCAACCTCAAAAAGAAATGGAAGATCATCGACGGCAAGCGGGTGCTTCTTAAGGACTCCAGTGCACCCTATCGCCAGGAAGCCTACAACGAGGTGCTTGCGTCCGAGATTGCCAATCGGCTCGGCATCCCGCATGTGCCGTATACACTGATAGCGGAACACGGTGAGATTTGCTCCGGGTGCGAGGATTTTATCACGCCCGAAACCGACCTTGTTGCGGCGGCACAGGTGATGAGTGCGTTCAAAAAACGGAACGAGCAATCGGAATATGGATTTTATATCGAATGCTGCGAAAAGCTCGGCATTGCCGATGCCCGCGAAAAGCTGGAACAAATGCTTGTGCTGGATTATCTGATTGTCAACGAAGACCGGCACCTGAACAACTTCGGACTGATCCGCAACGCGGTCACGCTGGAATGGGTCGGCGTTGCGCCGCTTTACGACAACGGCAATTCCATGTGGTTCAACCGTGTCGTGGGTGAGATGCACGCAGACGATGACAGCAATATCAAAACTCCGCTGTGGAAGAAGAATCCCACAGAGAATCTGGAGCTTGTGACCGACTTCTCATGGCTGGACTTGTCCGCTCTCGACGGCATTGAAGACTTTGCAAGAGAGCTGTATGAAAAATCCGAGCATATGGAACCGATACGGGTTGATATACTGGCAAATGCACTCAGGACGCGCATTGACCTGCTGGACGATATTGTACAGACACAATCCGGTGGGCAGACCATGCTTTGATTAACCCAATAACTACGATAACCGCACTTCAGCAGAGGTGCGGTTTTTCTTTATGAAAGGAACTCTTATGGCAAAGAAAAAACAACTTCCCGAAGAAGTCGCGCACAGCGAAGCCTAGGTAGCTCTTTGGGGTATACGATGTCCACGGACGGCAGCAAACCGGGGAACTGTTTGGTAACGTACCGGATCACAGAGCGCAGGCAAGTAAGAATATCCCTGACCGTTTTGGGCGAAAGCTGCTTTTCGTGCAGTAGCACACTGGAAAACTCCTCAATTATCACTGTGCTGAGTGCTCCGGGATGACAATTTCCCAACATGGGTTTGATGTGCTTTTCCAGTATGGATTCATATTTTACACATGTTGCAGCTTTGACCCGATTCCTTTGGATTCTCAGCCATTCATCACAGAAGAATGAAAAATGATGCTTGGAACTGCTTTTCAATGCCTTATCGCCGGTTGCTGCGGCGGATTTCAGCTTCGTGACTTTTTCCTTTGCTTCCTTATAGCTTTTGCCATAACAGAAGCCGTATTTGATTTTTCCGGAAGGCTGATAGCCCTTCACAAAGCGGGCTTCCCGGCGTCCGTCCTTACGTTTGAAAATATTTTCATCTTTTGCCATTGTTAAACCTACTGTTTTTCGATTGTGTTGGCCATGGATTGCGCTTTTGACTGTGCAGAGGCTTGTCAAGGCAAGTAGATATAGTATATTTGGTGAATAAGTCTGCGAACCAAAATGAATTAAGTGTAAAAAAATTACGCAAATTTGCTTGAATCTCTTGCAAAAAAGCCTCCGCCATGGTAAAATGTACACTGTATACGAACTCGCAGGTCATAGCTTGGTCGGAACTTTGCGAAAAGAAAAAATCGAACTTATTTTTTTACAGCTTGTACGATTCTTATTGAATTTATGCTTGCGTTTTTACTTTAAAGGAAGGTGGAGAGATTGGTTGGGTAAGAAAAAATCATATGTTGCATCGGAAACACATGTTCTCATGCCTTCGTACGGTGAAATCAACGGAGCTGAGAATCTGAGCGATCAGGAATTGGCTGCCTATATGCAAAGTGATGCGATGAAAAAAGTGCGTGAGCGGTATCGCATCAAAGAAGGATATTGTGTCCGCGAACTTTGCGGCGAAGGCTTAGTCATTCCTATCAGCCGAGACACAATTAACGAAAATCAGATGGCGATTCTCAGCCCGGTTGGGATGTTCCTGTGGGACAGACTCGAAAAGGGGCAGACTTTTGGAGACCTGCTGACAGCATTGCTTGCTGAATACGATGTGAGCAGAGAGGAAGCTGTCAAGGATATCGAGGACTTTCTTTCAGAGCTGGACGCTCATCAATATCTTGCCACAGTGGAGGAAAATACACAATGAAAAAAAGAATTTTGGCGGCGCTTTTGATGGCGGTCATGGTCGTATCCATGTTGCCGGCATTAGGCGTCACTGCGTATGCGGAAAACACAAAGGGACCGGGGGATGAATATGTTTCCCTGCCCATTACCATCCGCGATTATGCGGCGGATGGCATGCTGTTTGAATGGAACGATATGGCAAATATGGGAACCATTTCCAAGTCGTCTACATACAGCATTTATGGATTGAATGTCAGTGACGGTTGGTTCAGAAACTATACCGGGCTTCGTGTCTATACCGCAGGAAGAGTTCCAAGCAGCAGCCCGAAGTTCTGGCATTGCCTCTATTGCGATGCTGACGGAAATATTACAAAGGTATATCAAAGCGGCGAAGTCAAAGACATGACCGCTGCAAATAATGCTGCTTTTTCCGTTTGGGCATGGGTCGGGGACAGCGCTGATAATAGCTATGCCTATAATGCTATCAGTTATATTACTGATGCAAACAAGAGCAATTATAAGATTTCTTACAGCAGTAATAGCATTACCGTTGAGACTTTAAGCGGTTCCGGTACCTATCACCACGGTAACACCAAGGGGTATTCTTTGCTGGACACCTCTTCTGCCTCCCATTTTCAGGGAATGGATATCGCCGGAACACAGGTGACGCAGCACGGAGAGTGGAATGATACACCGGACTCTCTGGTTCCCTCACAGTCCACCCTGAACAGCGGCGCGGTGCAGACGCTTTATGGTTGCTACGTTCGCACGAACCTTGTCGAGGCAAGGCTCGGTGCTGACGGAAAGCCGGTTTATACGGAGGCGACGGTTGGGTATATCGCTCAGTATATGCAAAAAACGCTCCCGGAAAAATGGAAGAACAGCGACGGTTCCTATAACATGTGGTATGTAATGGGTACCAAGCTGTTTGACAACAATAACGAATATGTTGGCAACACCGGCAGTGCGACCCGCGATTTGGCGGAGGTGTTCCGCCAGTGTATCAATGGCGGACTGGGTAGCATGGCGGATACCAAAAGCAAGGCGCTTGCCGAGGCAAAGGACTGCCGCACATATTATGACGCTGCTTACTTCCTGCTGCAGAGCCTTTACAGTGACAACGACGGCTATGGTCAGACTGTGACGGAGTATCACCAGATCAACCTTGTCAAGAAGGGGAATTATTATGTTTATAACTCCGCCTACGACGGCAGCGTTTATGACACTGCGAAAGGTGTGATCTACAATAGCCAGACGGATCATGTCACTACCAGAGAAGGCACGACCTATGTCCGTGGTAACCTGCAGGCGGAAAATCGGTTTGACCCGATCAGTAGGAAGTATTTCGGAAACAACGGAAACAAATATCTTGAAGTTGTTGACCCGAACCAGGGCGATATTACGCACTATTATAACAACACCAACTACAATATGACCCTGGAGGGCCATGCGCAGTTTATCTTCTATGAGGATGACAACCTGTATTTCAACTTCACCGGCGACGATGACGTGTATCTGTACATCAACGGGATCCGTGTGCTGGATATGGGTGGCGCACACGCCATCTCCAAGTGCGGCATCTCCCTCAACGATGTCAAGGAGCTCTGCGGCCTGAAGGATGGTCAGGTTTACGATTTCGACTTCTACTACATGGAACGCCACGGTACGGCTGCCAACTTCGGTTTCGAGACCAACATCAAGATCGTTGACCCCTCGATGCTGACCGAAAAGATTGCCTATCAGAACGGCGTAAACGTGGGCAACTATGGCTTTGTGGACGCGAATCAACCCGTCAACTATCAATTCAAACTCACAAACAACGGCGATGCCAAAATTGAAGAACTGGAATTCAAAGATAACGCCATCGGCGTTTCCCTCAGCAAAGATGCAATCAGCCTGAACCCTGCGACCGCGATCACCGACCTTTATGCCAGTGTTATCGGCTCGGACGGCACGACAAAGACGTCTTACGCCGCCGGTGAACTGACGGAGGAAAAGCTGAGAGCCCTATTAATGAATGGCCTTGAGATCGGCGATACGATCTCCATCTTCGGCTTCAGTTACAAGATTCCCACCGGAAGCTGGTCTAACGATAAGTTCACCAACACCGTCTATACCTCGGCCAAATCTAAGGGTGAAAATGCTTCTCATAAGACGCTGAACGGTATCGCAACCTGCACAGTGCAGAAGCAACAGTTTGCATATATGGGAATCCATTATTACGAGTGGATGGGCAAGGGCGTGACTGCCACCAAAGCTGAACTGATCGAGGCCGTTACCAAGGCGGGCGTCACCGATCCCGGCACGGATATCCGGCTCTGCGGACCCAACGGCAAGACCGACAGCACTGCTGTCAACGAGAACGCTGAAGTCACTGCTAACGGCATCACTTACACCGGCACCAAGACCGGCTCCGATACCTATTACTATAAGGTGGGCAACTATGGCCCCGTGGCCGTTACCATTTACAGCTATGATGTCGCAGACAACATCTATGTTCTGGATTACAGCCTGCCTGTGGAGCTGAATGGTGCAGACTTCGGTCTGATGGTCAACGATACGCTCAGCCTTGCTGAGAATAAGTATCCCACCACTGCCAGCACACTTGGTATCACCAATGGAAGTGCGATCGAGAATTACGGCACGTTTGCCTATGGCGCGGATGAAAATCTCACGTCCTTGAAGTACACCATGAACAGCTTCATGAACGGCGAGGATTCCGTAAAAATCCGGGTGCAGGTGCTGGAGGACGGCGCTGACTCTGTTACCACCAAAACCGGCGTTGTGATGGAGGAGACTGTCAAGGTCGTTCCCGCCAATGTGGTGTACTACGAGGATGATTTCCCCGGTATCACCTACATCAATACGGATAAGAACGGCTGGGCTCACTATAAGACCAATGATTCTGAGGGTAACAAGCAGAGCGCGGATCAAAACAGCCCCTACGGCTCCGATCCCAACTATCAGAAGGATAAGGGGACAACATACACGAAATTGGTTCTCGATACTTCCGATCTGAACGCATATCAGCAGAATGTAATCAATTATCTGAACCAACAGCTCGGTCTCATCGGTGGTGACAGTTCCAACGGCTCGCTCAGCGCGTTGGAGGTCAAGGAAACCGCGGATGTGATGAGCTTTGAGTTCCGTGGAACGGGCTTCGAGATCGTCAGCCGCACCACGCAGTATCAGTACGCCGTTGTCTCCGTGAAGGTGGAACGCAAGAACGAGGATGGAACTTATACCGTTGTCAAGCAGTTCCCCGTGATCACCGAGAGCAAGGGCGGCGACCTGTATCAGGTGCCCATCATCTCTGTGACCGGAATGGTGCGTGCCGATTATAAGGTCACTTTGAAGGCTGCCGAAAGTACAGCAACAAAAAACCGTGTTCTCTATATCGACGGTGTGCGTATCTATCAGCCGCTGGACGATATCGATGCTGTGAATTACTACAATCCCAACGAAGCGCACGCCAGATTCTATGAGATCAAATCTTTGATCGGCGATGGCAAGGCGATCTATGCAGATATCTCGAACACCGGAGATGAGACCCAACTCGTGACCGGTACAACGTTTATTGAAGATGTAAACGGTGAGCGGCTATTGGGTGAGACCGAGGATGTTAATCAGTACCTGAAGCTGGGTCCCAACAATGAGTTGTATCTATGCGGGCAATCGAGCAACAACGTTCTGGCTCTCTTCCTCTATCCCGATGCCAATGTGGAGCAAAATGCCCGCACAATTCAGATTGGCGCGCACCGCAAGGCAGACTATGACATGGGTCCCGCTTCTGTCGATCTGGTCTACGGCAGTACGGCAGATACAATCCTCAATGGAACCCACAAATATCAAGTCGATAGCGGCACCGAACAGTACTACGAGATTGATCCCGCCAATCTTGATTATGACCAAACCAACAACCGTTATCTGCTGATGGTGGGAACAAATGACGGAGACTTTGATTACAGCGCCCTTGCACTGACCAACCTGAAAATCAGTGGTTATGAGATTGGGTTTATTGAACAGGAAACCAAGGCTGCTGCCGCTGCAAATGCTATCGAAAACAGCCCTGCTCTGACTGCTTTCAAGGCAATGCAGGAGCATTACAAGGCTCTTGCACCGCAGGAGCCTGTCGAGGAACCTTCTGAAGAACCTGTTGAGGAGCCGACAATCAATGAAGATCTGGTGATCGAATCTGCCGTGCTGAAAGCAGCAAAGATCGTCTCCAGAAAGAATGCAATGTTGACCGCCAAGGTCAGCGGCGATGCTGTCTCCGTTGTGGTTCTGGACGCAGATGGCAATGCGGTGGAATTCAAGAAGGTTGCGTCCAATGAAAAGAACGGCATTGTGACGTTCCAGGCAGTTTGGACAGTTACGGGCAATCGCGGTGATATGTTGAACTTTACTGTTGTGGTATACGATTCTAACGGATTGCGCTCGTCCAATACTGTACCGATCACGGTCACAATTAAGTAAGGAGGTATGAGTCGTATGAAAAAGACTTACAGCAAGCCAACGATCATAGTTGGCGCAATTCAGCTTGACCAACCTATCGCAGCGGGATGCACGGCAGACTTTGTCGATATGCGCTCACTGCTTGACCTCGGTTATTTTGCAGATAATGCGTGCTCCATACCGGTCGGTGACGGAACGCTTCCGGGCTATGATACAATTTGCTATCACAGTAACGTCCAGACTGCGTTTACTTCCTGACGGAAAAACAAATGCAATTCCGCTATGACCTGATTATTGCTGGTCTGCATTTCCGTATTTGTTCCCCTTTCTTCCTGAATCTGCCGGAATACTTCCGCCCGTTTCTTGTGACGGAGGTATTTCCGGCAGAGCCGGATGTGAATATCAATGTGGAAGCAGAAGACCTGCAAAATGATGAACGTTTGAAAGGTTCTGTGATACGGAGCTTCTACTGGGATCATGGTAAGAGTATCTACCGGCTGGAGTCAAAGTTGAAACCGGGGCAGATAACTCTTGTAATACCACAAGAGTTTCGGGAAAGATTTGCGCAAAATGCAAATTGGTTATTGTATCTGGCGCCGGAGCGCCCGTTGTTGCACTATGGTAGGCTGATTCTACACGCATCGGCTGTTATATATCACGAAAGGGCGTATCTCTTTACAGCTCCATCCGGCGGAGGAAAGTCCACACAGGCGAAAATATGGGAGCAGACCCTACATGCGCAGGTCATCAACGGCGATAAGGTTGTACTCCATAA
>ERZ779673.1040-NODE-1040-length-10505-cov-3.755598_pt1 | contig 10505 bp, 6 predicted proteins | sample MGYA00511956_ERZ779673 | MGnify/ENA primary metagenome ERZ779673 (study PRJEB29588, sample SAMEA2152065) | human gut metagenome | biome: human gut; feature: human-associated habitat; material: faeces | place: Denmark | collected 2008/2010 ... | reverse complement strand
AACTTTCAACAAGCAAAAAATTTGCACGAGCTATAAAAAAGCCGTTACTTTGCATCGAACAAAAAATCAAAATGACAACATTATGAAATATTTAATTACATTATTACTTGCGGTACTCGCCACAGTTAACAGATGCTTCCATATTTATATGAATACAGAAGAAATAATAAAAGTTAGGTAATCTCTATTCCCCGTTTCAACTGAGATACCACCAATAAAATATAATGATTTACAATCCGAAATAAAGAGATATAAATATAGGAAATTAATTAATGCTATACTTTTATCGGATTGGAAATCTTATATTCATACCTGCATATTTCTATCTGTTAGATTAAGATGTATTTATTCAAATGACAAAAGTATGGATTACATAAAATTAAAAAGGATAAGAAATCTTATTATAATATTATTAGTCTTCTTTATTATGCCATCCAAAGCTCAACAAACGGCTGTGCCGGACAGTATTGCCTGGTCGTTGAATCTTGACTCGCTGGTGGTAAAGGGACACAGGCCCACCGTAAAACTTGATGGCAGCGTGCAGACGGTTACGGTGAAAGGCTCGTTCTTGAGCCGCATGGGCAGCCTCGGCGACATGTTTGCCGTCACACCGGGATTCGTGCAGACGGGGCACAACAGTTTCAGCGTGCTCGGCAAAGGCACTCCTGTTTACTACGTTGACGGACGTGAGGTTACAGGGCAGGACATATTCTCGACGCTGAAGTCGAGCAACATCGACAAGATAGAAATTGACACGGAGCCGTCAGCCAAATATCCTGCCGGCACAAGCGCGGTGGTGAACATCAAGACGATAAAGCCCCTGCGCGATTATATATCGCTGAACATTTACAACAGCCTGGGGATACGCCGCAAAGTGACCGAGAACCCGTCGATAATCTTCAAGATGAAAAACGGAATATGGAACACCAGCCTAAGCTATGACTACAGCGCATGGAACAACCTTAACAAGGAAACCTATTTCTCTGAGATATACGGCGATGACGGCCAATGCAAATTCCGTTCGGACACGTACAACCATGACTACAGCGGAACGTTTGACCATACAGTCAACTGGGCTAACGACCTGTATGTCGCCAAGAACCACCGTATCAGCTTCATATACTACTTCAAGCACCGCCTTGACAAGGAGGAAAGCGACGAGGAGGTGGCATACACAGGCATAAACCACTATGCCGACAGAACGATAAACATAAGGCCGCGCTCAAACCGCAACACGCACAACTTCACATTGTCTTACACAGGCAGCACGGGTAAGAACTCAACCGTTAACGTCAGCGGCGACTACTCTTTGATTAACGACAACGGCACTACAAACAGCTTTGAGACCAACAAGGAAACGCTTGCCAAAACGCATATATACACAAACAGCAAGAACAAGTACAACGTGCTGACGCTAAACGGCAGCTATACTTTTCTGCTGCCGTGGAACTTGACAACCCAGATAGGCGGACGCTATTACAACGTAGCAAACACCACCAACCAGGATACCGACAACCCGAGGTTTGCCAATGACTACGCCGTCAATCGCCAGCATACGCGCGACAACGTGTCGGCCGGTTACTTAATGCTGTCAAAACGTTTGGGAAAGTTCGGCTTCACCATAGGCGGGCGTTACGAATACTCAGACACGAGGATAACGGTGAACACTGCAAGCAACGCCTACACGGCGCACCGCCACACATCTGACTTCATGCCGTCGGTTATGGCGTACTGTTACCCAACGAAGGACTTCGTCATCCAGTTGAACTACAACCGCAGCATGGGTCGTCCGGGCTATGCCGGGCTGAACCCTTATCCAACGTACCAGGATACGTTGACATACAGCAGGGGCAACATTGACCTGACATCGAGCCGGACTGACAACGTAAGCCTCATACTGACGTATAAGAGCATGATGCAGTTGAAGGTTGGCTACACGTATGCTAAGAACAGCATACTCAACGTGCAGTACTGCGACGACCCATCAACGGATATAATCAGCGAGTTCCCCATAAACTATCCGGAAAGCAAGTCGTGGTGGCTCAACTTCCTGTTCTCGAAGAATTTTAACCGCTTTTATTTCGGCGCATCCATCTTCGTTACGCTTCCACGCGACAAGTTCGAGTTCCTCGGCAAGGTGTACGACAACAACAAGTTACAGAGTTCCGGACAGATAAGCATTAACTACCGCTTTTCCGACAAGTTCTACGCTTTCACCTCGCTGACGTATCAAAGCCGCAACAACAGTATGAACGAAATACAGCGCCCGGCAAGCAACTGGACGCTTGGTGTGCAAGCACACCTGCTTAAAGACCGCCTTTCGGTGTCGCTCTCGGCTACGGATATTCTTCACAACGCCAACTACAACAACATTGACATGTATTATCTCAACACGAAGAACGGCACGTACGGCACTAACGACCAGCGCGGCATAACTCTCTCTGTTTCGCTAAACCTTTTCAACCGTAATATCAACGTAAAAGCAAGCAGAAACAACGGAGAGGTAATGGACAGAACAATGTAATAATGAAAAAATTCAAAGTCTATTTACAACACGACTCCATGGAATGCGGCATGACGTGCCTGCGCATGGTATGCAAGCATTACGGGGCGGAATACAGCTCGGAATATCTGTCACGGTTGTGCTTTGCAACCAACGAAGGTGTGTCGCTATTGGGAATGAGCGATGCAGCGGAACGACTGGGGCTGCATACAATGTGCGGAAGGCTCGGGCTGGAGCAGCTACGCAACATGCCGCTACCCTGCATATTGCACTGGAACCAAAACCACTTCGTGGTGCTGTACCGCATAAGCAAGAACGGCAAGAAGTTCTACATAGCCGACCCGGGCAAGGGGCTATTGACACGCTCGGTAAAAGAAATGGAGGAACACTGGGTCAGCACGTGCTCGGAGGGTGGTGACAAGGGCGTGGCAATGCTGATAGAAACCACTCCGATGTTTTACGACCGCATGAAAAATTCAGGCGGCTGCGGTGAAAACCGTTCGTTCCGCTTCCTGTTCGGCTACCTGAAGAAATACAGAAAGTACTTCGGGCAGATAGCCGTGGGACTTGCGTTGGGTTGCCTCCTGCAACTAGTGCTGCCGTTCCTGACGCAGGCGATAGTCGACGTGGGCATAAAGAACCGGGACATCGGCTTCGTATGGCTCGTGCTGCTGGGACAGTTGATGCTGACTGTAAGCCGAACGGCGCTCGACTTCATACGCCGCTGGCTGCTGCTGCACATCAGCATGAGGGTAAACATATCGTTGGTGAGCGACTTCTTCATAAAACTGCTGAAGCTGCCGATGTCGTTTTTCGACACCAAGCTGATGGGCGACCTGATGCAGAGGATGAACGACCACGCGAGGGTTAACAGCTTCCTGACGGGGCAGACGCTCGGAGTGGCATTCTCCATGCTTAGCCTCGTGGTGTTCGGGGCTGTGCTGCTGATGTACAACGTGGTGATATTCACGATATTCGTGGCAGGCAGCGTGATTTACGCAATGTGGATAACGGCGTTCCTAAGGCGCCGCAAGGTGCTTGACTACGAACTGTTTGAGCAGCAGGCAATAAACAACAACAAGACTTATGAGTTTATCACCTCAATGCAGGAGATAAAGCTGCAGGACTGCCGCAGGCGCCGCCGCTGGGAATGGGAGGACACGCAGGCCGACCTGTTCAACGTGCAGATGAAGAGCCTGAAGCTGCAGCAGACAGAGGAGGCTGGCAGCATATTCATCAACGAACTGAAGAACATCGTGATAACCGTGGTATCGGCGACAGCGGTAATCCACGGCGACCTGACACTCGGAATGATGCTCGCCGTGCAATATATCATCGGACAACTTAATGCCCCTGTGGAACAGCTGATGAGTTTCTTGTATTCGCTGCAGGACGTGAAGATAAGCCTTGAACGCATCAACGAGATTCACAAAGCCCCGGACGAGAACGCCGTAGGACATGACCTTGTTCCACGCCCCGGACCGATGACGATAAGGCTTGAACACATCAGCTTCAAGTATGACCCGCACGCGCTACGGAAAACCATTGACGACGTGAGCATCGAGATACCGAGAGGAAAAGTGACGGCCATCGTAGGAGCATCAGGCAGCGGAAAGACGACATTAATAAAGCTGATGCTGGGCTATTACCCCGTAAGCGAGGGACGGATAACCATAGGCGGAACAGACATCGCAAGACTGAACCTCGACGCCTGGCGCAGGCGGTGCGGCGTGGTGATGCAGGAAGGTGTGATATTCTCGGAGTCGATAGCGAGGAACATAGCCGTTGACGACAGCGACATTGACACGGAACGCATGGCGAAAGCCGCTGAGACGGCATGTATCAAGGACTACATCATGAGCCTGCCCCTGAAATTTGACACGAAGATAGGACATGACGGCAACGGACTGAGCCAAGGGCAAAAGCAGCGGATACTGATAGCAAGAGCTGTGTACAAAAATCCCGACTTCATCTTTCTTGACGAGGCCACTAACTCTCTCGATGCGAATAACGAACGCATGATAGTGGACAATCTCGACAAATTTTACAAAGGGCGCACCGTGGTTATAGTGGCCCACAGGCTGAGCACAGTGAAAAACGCCGATCAGATAATAGTGATAGACAAGGGACGTGTGGCAGAGACGGGTACGCATGAAAGTCTTACACGGCAGAAAGGAATGTATTATAAATTGGTAAAAAACCAGTTGGAGCTTGGCACATGACATATTTTGTATGTATGCAAGTTTAAAGCAGAGATACATTTAAAATATTTTCAAAATAGCCCGTTGGCGGAATTATTTGTGACCTTTTGCGACAGGCGCTTACGGTTTATCACGTTTCAAGCACTTTTACTTACGGTTCACGACTACTTCCGGCAAGTATGCAAAAGACGGCCTTTAATCGTGTAAAAGACGGCCTTTCACGAGACAAAAAGCCATGTCTTGCAGGCTGAAAAGACACTGTTTGAAACAGTAACTATCGTCATGCCACTAAAAATTATTCGGTCAACGGAATTTAGATAAGGATTTTACAGGATAGAACGACAGACAAAATCAATAAAAACAATGGACGGAAAAGACAATATAGAATTGAGAAGTGAGAAGATACGCCACATCATAGGTGAAATACCACCGAAGCTGGTGCGGATGGGTACAGTCATAATAGTCGCTGTTTGCGTGTTGCTGGGGATTTGTCTATGGGCTGTCAAGATAGACGGTGAAAGTTTATTCTCGCTGATATTCAAAGTGAATTTGAATTGAACGCGTTTTATACTGAAAATCCACGATGTTGTCCATGCCTGATTTTCCCGTCATACTTTCCTTCGGCAACATCGCCAACTTCCTTGAGTGTATAGCGATGTTTAATTTCGTCAAAAGGCTGTCGGCTCTCCGCATAGTCGCAAAGCCATTCACCGACAGATTTCCGCTGTCCGACAGTTTCGCCATATTCCTGCATTACGTTCTTGATGTCTGCTGCTTCGGACGGGGCAAAGAAAGACTTGTGGCGCTCCGTGCCGAAACGGATAACCGCATCTATGGCTCGCTTAAAGACCTCGTTTGCCTTGTAGAGAATGTCGGCCCGTGGCTCCACTGAAATCAGGTGCAACCCATGTCTCGTTTCCTGCCATGAGGTCGGTACGGATGTAGAACTTCTCCTTGCGGATGTTGGCAAGGTATTCCGCTGTCCGCCTGTTGTGTGCCTCGCTGCTGCCGATGTTGCACGGCTTGATGTTTACGGATGTTTTCTGTGCCATAGCTTGCCTGTTTTTTGAGTCTCACAAAACGGGTTATTATGACTTAGCCTTAATCGGAGGGTGCAGGGAGAAAGTCACTTCCTGCTTGGGGTTCTCAGGGGTGGAAACCACTGGGCGGAGTTTCCAAAGAGAGGGTCACTCTTTGGTCGGGTTGCATAGGGCAGAAAGTCCTTGCCGGGTTCTTAGGGCAGCGTCCTAAGTGGGACGGGGCAACGGGTAGCCCGGCAAGGGAGCTGAAGGCGTCGGACAAGCCAAGGAAATGGCATCCATACCGTCATAATATGTCAAATACTTTCCTACAAATTGATCCCGGACATTAAGGGCTATTGTAACGTAAATACGGATATTAAAGAAATTAAGGACCTGTCGCACCGGCAAACAGCTTATTGAAATGTATCGTATCCACTGTTTTTTATTGTCAGCCTCTAACATAAGCCTGCCATACCGGCTTCACATTTCCCTCGTTTTGCTTGCTTTTCTCACGTTTTATCATTACATTTGTCCGTTAATATAAAAACCTGATGATATGAAAGAAATAAGATGTCCTAAATGTCAGAGCGTGTTTCAGGTCGACGAGGCCGACTACGCTTCTATCGTCAGCCAGGTTAAGAATGCCGAGTTTAACGAAGAACTTAACCGGAGACTGGATGAGGTGAGAAAACAATATGATGCTGAGCTGAAGGCAGACGTGATGAAGTCGGAACGGACGTTCGGACAAAAGCTGTCGGCGAAGGATCTTGAGATCGGGAAAAGGGATACTGAGATAGAAAGGCTGAAGGCTCAGATAGACAGTATGGCGCAGGCTAAGGCGCTCGAACTGGCTGACCAGATGAACAAAAAGAACCAGGAGATATCAGAACTGAAAGCGAAGTTGGAAAGCACCGCGCAGGCCAAGGCATTAGAGCTGGCTGACGAAATGAGCAAGAAAGACCAGAAGATCTCGGAACTGAAAGCAAAAATCGAGAGTACGGCACAGGCCAAGGCGCTGGAACTGGCCGGTGAGATGAGCAAGAAGAATCAAGAGATCTTGGAGCTGAAAGCGAAGATTGCGAGCTTGACGCAGGCCAAGGCGCTCGAATTGGCGGGGGAGCTGGCCAAGAAAGACAAGGAGATCTCGGAACTAAGATCCACCATCGCCCAAAGCAAGGACGCCTGTCAGATAGCCGTGCTGGAGGAACAGCGTAAGTCGCAGGACGCGCTGAAGGAGAAAGACAACAAGATCGTTGAGCTTACGGGTATGGTCACCCTGCAGAAGAATGAGGCCGCACTGCGCGAGAACAGCATAAAGGAGTCGTATGAGATGCAACTGAAACAGAAGCAGGAAGAGGTTGACTACTACAAAGACCTGAAGACAAGGATGTCGACCAAGATGGTGGGCGAGACTCTCGAAATACATTGCAGCACGGAGTTCAACCGCATGCGCCCCCTCTTCCCCAATGCCTACTTTGAGAAAGACAACGACGCATCAGGCGGCAGCAAGGGCGACTTCATATTCCGCGACTATGAGGACGGCTTCGAATATATCTCCATTATGTTCGAGATGAAAAACGAAATGGATCAGACAGCGACCAAACATAAGAACGAAGACTTCCTGAAAAAACTCGATGACGACCGCAGAGCCAAGAAATGCGAGTTTGCCATACTTGTGTCGATGCTCGAACCTGAAAGCGAGCTGTACAACACGGGCATCGTAGACATGTCGCACCGCTATCCGAAGATGTACGTCATACGCCCCCAGTTCTTCATTCCGCTGATAACGCTGCTTGTGCAGACATCAAAGAAGAGCATAGAATATCAGCGTGAGCTGGCCATCGCGCGTAGCCAGTCGGTAGACGTGACTAACTTTGAGAGCCGCCTCAACGACTTCAAGGAGAAGTTTGCCAACAACTACCGCCTTGCGAGCGAGAAGTTCAAGACGGCCATCGACGAGATAGACAAGTCGATCACTCACCTGCAAAAGATAAAGGAGGCCCTGGTAGGATCGGAGCGCAATCTTCGTCTGGCCAACGACAAGGCTGACGGACTGACGATAAAGAAACTTACATACAACAACCCGACAATGAAAGAGAAATTTAAGGAGGCACGGGCTGTTGAGCAGAATGAAGACGAATAAGCCGCTGGGTGATATCTATCGGTAGGGTAAATAGAACTGTGTCAAGGCTTTGCTCTTTATATTTTTAACCTCAGACGGGTAACGGCACGGCCACCGTCATCCTTTACCTTGTAGTGGATGGCGTCAAGCCCGCAAATGGCATAGACCGGATCCTGGGAACATGACTTCCTTTCCTGGATTTCAGGCAGCATACAGTCCGTCATCGTGCTGATGGTCCCGGCTGACAGTCTGGTATTGAACTCACGCTCAAAGTAACAGCTGACCTCGCGGCTGCTGATGTCAAAGGCATACATGCCGATAATCTGGTCGGCCTTACCTTCGGCAAGAACTGTTACTGTCCGAGGCGAAAAGCAGCCGTCACGGTCACGGGAAGCTTTGACCTCACCATATCTGAGTCAAAACCGGCTTGGGCATCTTTCCATTACGGCGGTTGCCTGGCTCACGGGACGCTTCACCCAGAAAAGCGTCCTTCTCACCTTCAGAGGGTGTGTCAAAACCAAAAAGACTACTCCCATAGGTTACAGATTGTAACTATAATACATAAAAAGGGCCGTATCATTACTCAACACAGAGCTTGGTACGACCCTTTCTTTTGTCTTTAAGGATGCGCAAATTCCAAATTATCTGTTCATTTTTTCAGAAAATGAGTTTTGACACTCCCTTCATATTGGGGATATTTTTCCGTCTCTTAACAGATTCCCCCTCTATTACCCCAATTTGGGAACAAATAAATTACTGCAAAATCAATTTATACTGATATACAGTTATTAATCTTGTTAGTTTTGTATTATAGCTAGAGGGGCGTACTTCATTTTAACTATCGGATGGAGGGGTCTTAAAACAGCAATCCCCTTTATCATTATGCAGACTTATCGGCTCACCTGATAAATAAGACCCTATTTAAACATCATCGGAAGTATGATATATGCCCACAGATTATTGAGGGCATGAAACATGCAAACTTGGATATAATTACTTAGATTTCAACTCTTTCTCAATTTCTTCAATCGTAGGCAACCTACCTCGGAAATCTTTCGGTAGAGCTTGTCCTAATTCATAATCGGAAATTCCGATAGGCTTCTGAATATCACGCAAGGCATATTCTGCTTTGATACGGTCTTTACTCTTGCAAAGCAACAGTCCGATAGTCCGGTTGTCCCCCTCTCGGCAAAGAATATCATCTACGGCAGAGCAGTAGAAATTCAGTTTGCCGATATATTCTGGTATAAACTCCGTATCTTTCAATTCAATCACCAGATAGCGGTGCAGAAAGGTATTATACATTAATATGTCAATATAATAATCATCACCTGACACCGTTATGTGATATTGCCGTCCCATGAAAGCAAAGCCTGCCCCCATTTCTACAAGGAATTTTTCCACATGCTTCACCAAACCGATTTCCACGTCACGCTCATTGTATTGCTCTGTGAAAGTCAACATATCAAATATATATGGGTCTTTGAGCATTGATTTCACATCATTTGCTTCCGGAACAGGCAGCGTTTCAGCGAAGTTGTTAGCCAACGCTCCATGCTTGCCATAATCATCAAGTTTGATGGCTTCTTGCAGATAGCGTGTCGTCCAGTGATTGCTAATGCTCTGCACCATATACCAATAGCGTGCACGAATATCTTTAACCTGTTTTATCAATACAAGATTGTGCGTCCAATCCAAATACTTGATAGGAAGGGTGAAATTATATTCTTCCAATTGCGAAATCACTGATTTCGCAATTGGAGAAACACCCCTTTTTACCATCGTAAGCTCTTGATTGTACTCGTTGAAGAACTGCACCATATATTGCATATTGCGTACAGTAAATCCTTTTATTTCGGAATAATCGTTCTTCAAATCCGCTGCAAGCCGTTGCAAGGTTTTCTTTCCCCAACCGTCTGCATCCTGACTTTGCTGCAACATACCGCCAATATCCCAATACATCCTAAGCATTTCTTCATTGGCAGCATAAATCGCCCGTTGTTGGGCTATCAGTACCCGTTGCTTGATCTTACGAAGTAATGCCGCATAACCACGAAAGTTATCTGACATATTATCAACTGTTTGTTTATCTGTACTTTTAGCCATTGTCATCTTTGATATATTCACAAAGTTGCGTTTTCTATTCGATTATACGGTAGAGTTTCACCTAGTACATCTGAATCAAGTCAGCTTTAGGAGTGATGATGCGAAGTTAATGAATAATTTTATATCTTATGTCAAGATCATTACTTTTTTGTTTATCCGGCCAATAAAACGGACCCTGCCGAGCCGTTCTTCAGCAATATGGTAATTCCCATATTGACAGCCAAAGGGGTTCAGGCGTCGTTATGACGGCGGTTCCTTTCTCGAGTCAGGCCAGTCTCCCCCATAACGGTCAATGCTCCGAAGCATCATTCCTTCACACATTGAAAACGTCGTGGCAATGATGCTTCGGAGCCAATGATCATAATCGAGGGATGGACGGGCCAAAACATCATTTTGGTCCGCCTTACATTTTATGTTTCAATATTTCCTAATCTACAAGTCCTTGAAGACGGAGGCAAGCCTGACCGCAGCTTACAGAACACGCACGGTTACAAACAGCGGAGCAACGCAGACTTGACCGCTTCTTGACGGGCCACAAGAACCTCGCGGCG
>ERZ779673.1036-NODE-1036-length-10549-cov-1.638269_pt1 | contig 10549 bp, 11 predicted proteins | sample MGYA00511956_ERZ779673 | MGnify/ENA primary metagenome ERZ779673 (study PRJEB29588, sample SAMEA2152065) | human gut metagenome | biome: human gut; feature: human-associated habitat; material: faeces | place: Denmark | collected 2008/2010 ... | reverse complement strand
CCACCGCACTATCTACGCTGCTGCAGACGGTGATCGACATCAGCCCGCCGGAGTCTTCCCTGTTCGACCTGACAGAAGTAAAAGACGGCAAAGAAATTTCTCCATTTTTGGGCGGTACTTTTGTAAAGATTTCTTTTCGCATGCAGATTGATGATCTGGTGGACAGCACTATCATGCAGCTATATCCCATAGATTTTGCCCGTAAGCTGGTAGAGACATTTATCAATACGCAGATGGCTAACATTGATGAAGTGACAGAGAAAAAGCCTGAACAGCCGGAGAATGATACCACAGCGCAGATTCCTGCACCGGGTACTGATAATCAGACGCAGATGAACAATACGAATCTGAACGGCATGAACCAGATGGGTAACATGGGCATGAATGATATGAACCAGATGAACAACATGGGCATGAATGGCATGAACCAGATGGGCAGCATGGGCATGAACGGCATGAACCAGATGGGCAACATGGGAATGAACGGCATGAACCAGATGGGCAATATGGGCATGAACGGCATGAACCAGATGGGCAACATGGGCATGAACAGCATGAACCAGATGGGCATGATGGGAATGCCGGGACAGAATGTGAATGTACAGCCTGCGCAGTTCCAGAGCTTTTCGAATGACAATATGGGCACTACCGGACAGGAGAATATCGGACTGATCAAAGATGTTCCACTGGAAGTAACGGTGGAGCTTGGCAGAACGACAAAATCCATATCCGATATTCTGGACTTCTCTCCGGGAACGATCATAGAGCTTGACCGTATTGCCGGTGAGCCGATCGACGTATTGGTGAATGGCAAGTTCGTAGCCAAGGGAGAAGTTGTTGTAATTGAAGAGAGTTTTGGCGTACGAATTACGGAGATTATAAAGTAGGCAGAGAACAGACCAAATAAACGGAGGAAAATTAAATGGCTAAAAATATTTTAATCTGTGATGATGCAGCATTTATGAGAATGATGATCAAGGACATTCTGACCAAGAACGGCTATAATGTGGCAGGAGAAGCAGAAAACGGATTGAAGGCAGTGGAAAAGTTCAAAGAGGTAAATCCTGATCTGGTACTTATGGATATCACTATGCCTGAGATGGATGGAATTCAGGCATTGAAAGAGATCAAAAAGATCGACGGCGGAGCAAAAGTAATTATGTGTTCCGCTATGGGACAGCAGGCAATGGTTATTGAGTCCATTCAGGCCGGAGCCAAGGACTTCATTGTAAAGCCTTTCCAGGCTGAGCGTGTTATTGAAGCAGTGAAAAAGGTAGTGGGTTAATGATCATACTTACCGGAAAAACAGACAGTTATGCGCAATTCATCACAGTGTTGCTGATCTTTGTGGCGGTACTGGCGGTGACTGCGCTGGTGACAAAATGGATTGCCGGATATCAGAAGCAGCAGGGTGCAGCGGGGAATATTGAAGTATTGGAGACCGTCCGGATCGCCAACAACAAATATATCCAGTTGGTTCGCATTGGCGAAAGCTATTTTGCGATTGCGGTCTGCAAAGATACCGTAACAAATCTGGGAGAAATTCCTGCCGGGCAGCTGAAGGACAAGACAACAACAGATAATACTTCTGGCTTCCGGGAGTTATTGAAACGTGCGGCTAAGAAAGAGAATGAAGAACAAGATCATTAACTGGAGTAATAAATTTAAGATTGCAACGTATATGGTATGCCTGCTGGTCACGGTGGGCATATTGTGTATTTGCGTACCGATAAAGGCACAGGCTTCGGAAAGACATCTTACGGGAGACACAGAGGTCTCCACAGTGATCAATCCTGCCGGAACGGCGACTACCCATGAGGAAGTAGGGTCGTTGAATACAGCCAATACGGTCAGCATTACCTATAATAATGGGAACGGTCAGATCAATGGAGCACTGAGAATTCTGATCACTCTGACACTGATTGCACTGGCACCGACCATTATCATTATGATGACCTCTTTTACCAGGATCATCATTGTGCTGCACTTTACCAGATCGGCATTGAATACGCAGACGGCACCGCCCAATCAGATCCTGATCGGTCTGGCATTGATCCTGACATTTTTTATTATGGAGCCTACCATTACGAGAATCAATGAAGAGGCGATCCAGCCGTTTGAAGCGGGAACCATCGACCAGAGTGAAGCACTGGAAAAAGGCATGGCTCCCTTGCGGGAGTTCATGTATCCGCAGACACAGGTAAAGGACGTAGAACTTTTTATGGATATCGCCGGACTGGAGTGGGATGGAACCCTGGAGGATATTCCCAATTCCGTGTTGGTACCGAGTTTTATGATCAGTGAATTGCGTACTGCATTCTGGATCGGATTTATGATTTATATTCCTTTCATTGTGATCGATATGGTAGTGGCGTCGACCTTGATGAGTATGGGTATGATGATGCTGCCGCCTACGACGATTTCCATGCCCTTCAAAATACTGCTGTTTGTTCTGGCAGATGGATGGGCACTGATCATAGGTCAGCTGGTGCAGACGTTCTATTAATCGGAAGGTGAGGTGTTACTATGACGATTGATGCAGTATCTGAAATGACTAATAATGCACTCTATGTGATCATCAAGGTATCGCTTCCTGTACTTCTGGTGTCTTTGATCGTGGGTCTGATCATCAGTATTTTTCAGACAGTGACATCCATTCAGGAACAGACATTGACATTTGTACCTAAAATCATAGCGATCTTCCTGACGTTGATCCTGCTGGGCAGCTGGATGATGAATACTATGGTAGAATACACAGTACAGCTTTGGTCGAGTTTCAGCCAGTATGTACACAGGTGACGGGATGACTTCATGATAGATTTTTCGTTTTCGATATATGATCTTGAATATTTTTTATTGATTTTTGTCAGGGTATCCTGTTTTGTATACATAGCACCGTATTTTGGAATGAACGATACTCCTGCCAGGATCCGGATCGGTATCAGTTTTTTTACATCGATCCTGCTGTATGAAACACTGACACCGGCAGATGCGGTTGTATTTGATACGGTGATGGAGTATGCCGTGATCGTCATGAAAGAGGCAATTGCCGGACTTCTGATCGGATTCGGCGCGAATATCTGCATGGCGATCGTGAATTTCGCCGGATCCATTGCGGATATGGAGACCGGCCTGTCCATGGCAACCCTGATGGATCCGGCTACCAGAGAGAGTACCAGTATCACCGGTGCGTTATATCAGTATTCTTTTATGTTGATGCTGATCGCTTCCGGAATGTACCGCTATCTGTTTGGAGCGCTGGCGGACAGCTTTACGCTGATCCCCATAAACGGTGTGACTTTTCATGCGGACAGTCTGCTGAACTCCATGATAGAATTTATGAATGATTATATTCTGATCGGCTTTCGCATTGTATTGCCGATTTTTTGTGTGACATTGCTGTTAAATGCCATTTTAGGTGTGCTGGCCAAGGTGTCACCGCAGATGAATATGTTTGCGGTGGGAATTCAGCTGAAGGTGCTGGCGGGATTGTCTGCCCTGTTCCTTACGGCCGGAATGTTGCCAGGGGCAGCGGATTTTGTGTATCAGGAAATGAAGAAGATGGTAGTATCTTTTATCGGAGGTATGATGTTAGCTTAGAATATTATCCTCAATTCTTTGCCGCAGAAGGCCAGGGCGGGGAGAAGACAGAACCTGCTACCGAGAAAAAATTAACAGATGCCAGAAAAGAAGGACAGGTTGCCAAAAGCCGTGAGGTTGCTAATGGGCTTGGATTGCTGGCGGTGTTCCTGGTACTGAAACTATGGGTAGGAAATATGGGATATCAGTTCATGAATGTTTTTACGGTTATTTATGAGAAGATTCCCGAGGTGGTAACGTTCTGGCATGGCAATATGCCGCAACAGGATACCACACTGGTATTCCGAAAAATGATGCTGGAAGCCGTAGTGATCATGGCACCGCTTCTACTGATCGGTTTCCTGATTGCTTTTTTAAGTGATGTGGTCCAGGTAGGATGGCATCCCACCGGAAAAACATTGCAGCCGAAGTTTTCCAAAATGAGTCCGGTGTCCGGATTTAAGAGAATATTTTCAGTCAACTCAGTGGTAGAACTGATCAAATCCCTCCTGAAGATTGGACTGATCGTTTACATATGCTATAATTATCTGAAGAATAAATGGCCCCTGTTGTATCAGCTATATGATCTGGATCTGATGCAGGCGATCGGACTGATCGGGAATACGGTGACGGATCTCGGAATCAGAATATCACTGATCTACATGATCATTGCGGCAGCTGATTTTATCTATCAGAAGGTAAAATTCAGCAGGGACATGAGAATGACCAAGCAGGAAGTAAAAGAAGAATATAAGCAGCAGGAAGGAGATCCGCAGATCAAAGGCCGTATCCGGCAGAGAATGCGGGAAGCCTCCCAGCGCAGAATGATGCAGAATCTCCCCCAGGCAGATGTGGTTATTACGAACCCCACGCATTATGCGGTTGCCATAAAATACGATCCGGAGGTGGCGGATGCTCCCATTGTGATCGCTAAAGGAGAAGATTATCTGGCGGCTAAGATCAAAGAGATCGCCAGAGACCATCAGATAGAAATCGCAGAGAATAAACCCCTGGCCAGAATGCTGTATGCCAATGTGGATGTGGGACAGGCAGTCCCTCCGGAGCTTTATCAGGCAGTGGCGGAAGTGCTGGCATTTGTATATCATCTGCAGGGGAAGATATAACTTAAGAAGAATTTACAAAAAAGACAGAAAGGAGGTCAGGTGCATATGAAAATGAAAAAAGCGGATGTGGGTGTAGCAATTTATATCATGGCTGCCATTATCATGTTTATTGTACCGATTCCGGCCTGGCTTCTGGATATATTGCTGGCTGTCAATATTTCCATTGCGTTGACGGTTCTGTTCGCTACCATGTTCAGCAAGGAAGTGCTGGATATGTCGTTCTTCCCCACCATGCTGTTGTTTACAACAATTTTCCGAATAGCACTGAACACCTCCTCCACCAGACTGATCCTGCGGGACGGTAATGCCGGTAATGTCGTGGAGACTTTCGGTGAATTTGTAGGCGGCGGAGACCTGGTCATCGGCGTTATCATCTTTATTATTCTGATATTGATCCAGTTCATGGTAATCAATAAAGGTTCCGAGCGAGTGTCTGAAGTAACCGCAAGATTTACTTTGGATGCAATGCCCGGTAAGCAGATGGCAATTGATGCAGATCTGAATACCGGAGCCATCACGGATGCGGAAGCCAAGAGACGCAGAGAGAAGATCCAGGAAGAGGCAAACTTTTTCGGTTCCATGGATGGTGCTGTAAAATACGTAAAGGGAGCTGCGGGAGCGGGGCTTCTGATCACCACGATCAATATCGTGGGTGGTATTATTATGGGAATGACCAGGCAGGGAATGGATATTACAGCGGCCCTGAACAAATATGCGATCCTGACCATTGGTGACGGTCTGGTAAGCCAGATTCCTTCTCTGCTGATTTCACTTTCCACCGGTATTCTTGTGACCAAAGGAAGCAAGGATGCTGACTTTGGCACTACGTTGGTAAGCCAGCTGTTCGGTGTGCCGAAAGCACTGTACCTGGTAGGGGCCATGCTGGCTGTTTTAGGTTTTGTGACACAACTGAACACGATCCTGTTCGTGGGTCTTGGCCTGGTATTTATCATTGTGGCGAGAAATATTGAGGGCACGATTGAGACGGCAAAGATTGAACAGGAAGTAGACAGTGAGGAAGCAGCTGCGGAGGAGATACGACAGCCGGAAAATGTCAACAGCCTGCTGCAGGTGGATCCGATCGAATTGGAATTCGGTTACGGAATTATCCCTTTGGCGGATGTGAACCAAGGTGGTGACCTGCTGGATCGTGTCGTGATGATTCGAAGACAGATAGCATTGGAACTTGGTACGGTGGTACCTATTATCCGACTGCGGGATAATATTCAGTTGAACCCGAATCAGTATATTATTAAAATCAAGGGAATTCAGGTCAGTGAGGGAGAGATACTGTTTGACCATTATATGGCCATGAATCCCGGGTATGTAGAGGAAGAGATCACCGGAATCCCTACCTTTGAGCCTTCTTTCCACCTGCCGGCGATCTGGATCACGGAAGGACAGAGAGAACGTGCGGAGAGTCTGGGATATACAGTAGTAGATCCTCCCTCGATCATTGCTACGCACCTGACAGAGATCATTCGTCAGCATATTGCAGAGCTGCTTACCAGACAGGATGTCCAGAACCTGATCAACAACGTAAAAGAGAACAATTCTTCCCTCGTGGAAGAACTGGTACCCAAGCTGCTTGGACTGGGTGAAATACAGAAAGTGTTGCAGAATCTGTTAAAAGAAGGAATATCCATCAGAGATCTGCTGACAATACTGGAAACCCTGGCCGATTATGCGCCAACGACGCGGGATACGGATATCCTTACGGAATATGTAAGACAGAGCCTCAAGAGAGCGATTTCTACGAAATATTTCCCTTCCCATGAGACGACAAGTGTATTGACACTGGATCCGAAGATCGAACAGGAAATTATGGGCAGCGTAAAACAGACGGAGACGGGAGCTTTCCTGAATCTGGATCCTGCCAGAAGCAAGGCGATACTGAACGCTGTGGGTGAAGAGATCAAAAAGCTGGAAAATATGGGAAAAACCCCAATTATTATGACATCACCCATTGTGAGAATGTATTTCAAACGACTGACGGAAGACTATTATCCGGATCTGGTCGTGGTATCTTACAATGAAGTGGAATCAAATGTAGAATTACAATCTGTGGGAATGGTCACAGCATAACAGGAAGAGTGAACCGACGCAGGAGTGAGGAGTAATATGATCATCAAGAAATACACGGGGAAAACGGAAGCAGAAGCTACAGAAGCAGCGAAAAAAGAACTTGGAAGCGGTCTCGTGATCATGAATGTAAGGGAAGTAAAAAAGAAGGGATTTTTTGCATTTCTGTCTCCGAAGCAGATAGAGATCACTGCTGCACTGGAGGAGGAAAAACCTCAGAAACCGCAATATGGAAGTATTACGCGCACGACGGATGCACCGGCGGAGAACAGAAATCTGTTTGTCAGAAACAGTACAGAGAATATAGAAAAAAAGCTGGACAGTCTGCAGACACTGTTGGAGAGTCAGGTAAAAAGCAGACAGGCGACCGGGGAGGAGATAGGAACCCACCGGGAAACAGTCAGTGAAGAAAAAGAGAAAAAGGATTCGGAAGCGGAAACCCCGGAGAAGAAAGAGGAAGAGCAGAATCCGGAACAGGATAAATTTATCCGGCTGTTGTATAATAAAATGTTGGATAACGAGATGGACGAGAAATACGTAAACAGTATTTTGGAAGATGCCTCTAAAACCAAAAAAGCAGACCTGCCCTTTGATTATCTTCTGGCTAATTTATCAGAAGATGGTATTGAAATTCGGAAAGTCAGAAGGGATTACGCCCTCTGCGGACGGACCGAGGATTGTATTATTTATCGGACCTACGGGAGTGGGTAAGACAACTACCATTGCCAAGCTGGCAGGAAAATATTGTGTGGAGGATAAAAAGAAAGTGGCACTGTTAACCGCAGATACCTATCGTATTGCGGCCGCAGAGCAGCTAAGAACCTATGCCAATATTTTGGAGACACCTTTCCGGGTCATCTATAACCCGGAAGAACTGCAGACTGCAGTGAAGGATTATTGGGATTGTGATTATATTTTTATAGATACAGCGGGGAGATCACATCAGAATGCGGATCAGCTGGAGAAAATGAAGGAAATGGTGGGAGCACTGAAAGACCCCGGAAACTATCATGTGTTTCTGGTTCTCAGTGCAACTACCAAATATAGGGATCTTCAAAGGATTGCAGACTGTTATGGTAAGATTGCGGATTATGAGCTGATCTTTACCAAGTTGGATGAAACGGAGGCAGTGGGGAATCTGTTGAATATGAAGCTTTATACCGGTGCACCGGTCGCTTATGTGACCTGTGGACAGAATGTTCCGGATGACATGGAAGTATTCAATCCACAGAAGACGGTAAAACAGATCCTTGGTGGAAAGGAATAAAGCTTAGACAGAAAGGCGCGGGAAAATGGATCAGGCGGAACAGTTAAGGATTATTAAAGCAAATAAGCAGATAAGACCGACTGCAAGAGTCATAACTGTCACCTCCGGAAAAGGTGGCGTTGGAAAATCCAATATGTCTATCAATCTGGCAATTCAATTTCGTAAAATGGGAAAAAGGGTCGTTATTTTAGATGCAGATTTCGGACTGGCGAATATTGAAATTATGTTTGGTGCAGTGCCAAAGCATAACTTATGTGATCTGGTATACGAAGGAAAAAGTATCAGTGACATCATAACCCAGGGTCCTATGGGAGTGGGATTTATCTCCGGAGGATCCGGAATTGCCGGAATGTCAAATCTGGGAAAAGATGCTCTTACCTGCATTATACAGAATCTGGCCGAGCTGGATGCCCTTACGGATGTGATCATAGTGGACACAGGAGCCGGAATATCGGACAGCGTATTAGAATTCCTGGTGGCGAGCGGCGAGGTGCTGCTGGTGACGACGCCGGAGCCTACTTCCATTACGGATTCTTATTCTTTGTTAAAGGCGTTGTACCGACATCCGAGATATGAAGAGGCCTATACCAAGGTCAAAATGGTGGCAAACAGAGTGGAAAATGTAAAAGAAGGCCAGGTGCTGTTTGATAAGCTGAATGCAGTGGTTACCAGATATCTTAAGACCTCCATGGAATATTTGGGGTGTGTACCACAGGATCCCCAGGTGGTGCAGGCAGTAATGCAGCAGGTGCCTGTGTCGATACAGAATCCGGGAGCAAAATCCAGTCAGGCATATCAGAGAATTGCGGAGAAATTGTGCGATAAAACACAGGAAGAACAACCGAGGCGCGGAATGGCAGCTTTTTTCTCCCATATTATAGGGACCAGAAACGGAGCTGCAAAACAGTCCAGATAAGAGAGGTACAAAATTATGTTGTCCAGATTTGTGGAAGAAGGTTCTAAAGTAGAGCTTCGGGCGCTGGAACATGGATTGGGAGAATCCGGAGCCGAAAATACGACAAAGGTTTACCAGAGCCGTGTACTGCAGATCCTATCGGAGGATACACTGGAGATTTCCATGCCAATGGAACAGACCAGACTGATCCTTCTGCCGGTGGAAAGCGAATATGATATGGTATTTTTCGAAGAGAATAGTCTGTATCAGTGTTTTTCCAGAATCGTAGATCGTTACAAAAGTAATAATGTATATGTGCTGGTGATGGAACTGACCAGCAATCTGCGCAAATATCAGCGGAGAGAATATTATCGGTTCAGTTGTGCACTGGATATGTGTGCGCGGAATCTGGAGGAAGAAGAAATCGAGGCACTGGAGAAAAATTCACCCTATGAGCTTCAGCCGGGACTTCCGTTAAAGCATAGTGTGATCGTAGATATCAGTGGTGGCGGATTGCGCTTCCTGTCATCTCAGAAATATGAACCCGGGAGCCTGATCCTGTGCAGCTACCATCTGCTAAAAGATGGGGAAAGAAAAAAATATGATGTGGTCGGAAAGGTTTTGGCAGTCAAGGAACTGGAAAACCGGAGGGGAATGTTTGAACACAGAGTCCAGTACTACAATCTGGACGTAAATACCAGAGAAGAGATTATTCGGTTTATATTTGAAGAAGAGCGTAAGAGCCGTAAAAAGGAGAGACTGAACTGATGCCAAAAAAAATATTGGTTGTAGATGATTCTGCACTCATGAGAAGAGTGCTCTGTGATATAATAGATGCAGACATAAGGTTTCAGGTAGTTGACAGAGCAAAAGACGGATTAGAAGCTTTTGATCTGTTGAGCAGAAACAGTTATGACGCGGTTGTCCTGGATGTGAATATGCCGAGGATGAACGGACTGCAGCTGTTGCAGGAATTGCGAAAATACAAGATACCGGCAAGAGTGATGATGGCGAGTACCGACACTATGGAAGGCGCCCGAAACACCCTGGATGCACTGGAACTGGGAGCTCTTGATTTCGTACATAAGCCGGACAGTGCAGTCGACTGCCGGGGAGAGAATTTCCGCAGAGAGTTTTTACGGACACTGAATGTTGTGGCTAACGGCAGAATGCCGTCATTCAATGAGGAGAAGAAAATTTCCGAAGAGAAGGGCACAGTCAGGGAGATGATGAAGATCATCAATCATCACCCGGTCAGTGTGGGCGGCAACAAAGTGGTGGCAATTGCAAGCTCCACGGGAGGTCCGAAATCTCTGCAATCGGTGATCCCTCTGTTACCGGCCGATCTGGATGCACCGGTACTGGTAGTACAGCATATGCCGGCAGGATTCACAGCATCTCTTGCAGAGAGACTGGATAATTTAAGCCAGATTCATGTAAAAGAGGCAGCAGAGGGGGAAGAACTGAAAAAGGGCTGGGTCTATATCGCCATGGGAGGAAAGCACCTCCATGTGGTAACCTCACCGGCCGGACGTCATACACTGCATTTATCGGAAGAACCTTACAGGGAAGGAGTCAGACCCTGTGCCAATTATATGTACG
>ERZ779673.1029-NODE-1029-length-10596-cov-5.153875_pt1 | contig 10596 bp, 8 predicted proteins | sample MGYA00511956_ERZ779673 | MGnify/ENA primary metagenome ERZ779673 (study PRJEB29588, sample SAMEA2152065) | human gut metagenome | biome: human gut; feature: human-associated habitat; material: faeces | place: Denmark | collected 2008/2010 ... | reverse complement strand
CCACGCACCCACGTAGGGTGCGACATTCTGATGGCATACATTGACTTGCTCGTCTGGAAGTTTCAATCCACGCACCCACGTAGGGTGCGACGAGACAGATTGCATTTAGCTATCTGCGAGATGAGTTTCAATCCACGCACCCACGTAGGGTGCGACCAGAAAATGCTATGGATAAACCAGAGTCAAAAAGTTTCAATCCACGCACCCACGTAGGGTGCGACTGTATATCCAATTACACCTTGTAAACCAATGGATTAAGCTATGAAATATGCGATTATCTTATTTTCGCATAAGAAGCTGCAATGCCATTTCGTTCACAGGCGTTTAACTTACTGATTATCAAGACATGCGAAAGTGCGATGTTTTTTGTACCACTTCACATCCGCAAAATCTTATATTATAAGTGCGTCATCAACCTTATAAGCAGTTTCAACACCTAGCACTTCCACTCGTTTATGTTCATTTTTACTTAAGGCGTAAAATCTAATACTATCTGAAGAAGCATTAATTATGTTTTTAATTCGTTCTTTCAAAATACAATATTGCGCTTCTGTCACTTCACATTCAAAAACAGAATTCTGCACTCTTTGTCCATAGTCAACACATGCCTTCGCCACGTTCCGCAATCGACGAGCACCCTCTTTATTGGTTGTATCTACATCATACGTTACAAGAATATACATAAAGCTCTCTATTTACTTTATTAAAAAAACCGGATAATCATCAATATCTTGCCTTATAAACCTTGCCATCAACATCGACTGAGCATACGGTAAAAGTCCAATCTCTATTTTCTCATTGAGATACGGATGCGTCATCACCTCACGCTTCCTTGCTTGCCATGCAGATATAAACACCTTCTTGCCCTTGTCAGTCATAACAACTCCTTGGTCACCTTGAGAAAGAAAATCCTTAGAGGTTATTTGTCTCTTATTGATCAACGACAGGACAAAACGGTCACCAAGATAAGCACGCAGTTCTTCCATCATATCCAACGCCAAAGAAGCACGTCCCGGCCGTAAGGTATGAAGAAACCCGACATAAGGATCCAGTCCTACTGTTTCAAGTGCAGCAATATAATCATTGGCTATCAACGTATAGGCGAAAGACAACATAGCATTTACAGCATCTTTTGGCGGCCGCCGTTTCCGGCCGCAGAACGGGAAATCCTGTTTTTGGTTCAATATCAATATAGGCAACACCCCAAAATAAGCATTCGAGGCCATTCCTTCATATCCCATAAGCATTGTCTTATCCTTAGCCGACAACGCATCACGTTTGGCACTTTCCAGCACCGCTACAGTCATATTGATGTCTTCCTGTTCTCCATAATCACGGATGAAGCGTCTCAGGATATTACGATAATTCTGTATTTTACCGGCTGTCATCAACCTTGCTACATGTAATGACCAATCTTCATCATCAGACAGCTGATACTGTGCTTTACGCAACAGTACATTTCCTTTTGTGGCCCCCTGTATCCTACTTACAAATCGTCCGCTGGGAGAAAGAAACGTCAGTGAAATACCGTTATCATTACACAGCTTCATCACTCCGGGACTTGCCCCCATATATCCAAACGTAACGATGCTCTCTATATTAATAGAGGGTATGCGGAAAATCTCTTTCTGATTGACAGACACCACAACATTTTGTCCATCTTTGCTGAGATACGCCTCCGGCGTGGTCACGTATAAGGTATTCAACAATTTTCTCATTGATAAAGATTTTTATTAAGATAGCTGCTCACCGTTATACAATTCTTTGCGATGTTAGGCATACAAATTTCTTTAAGAGAACATTTGTCACAATGTTTGCCGTACACGGCTTTGGGTATGACCTTCCTGACAAAGATATCATGCATGCTTTCAGCGCACTCCTTAACGATGTCACGTAAGGAATCTGAGATATCCACACTGATACGATGACGAATCTCACCATAAAAGAACACTCCATATTCTATATGGATATCATACATTTCCTCAAGACACATCACCTGCGCCGCCAACTGCACTTCATCGATCTCATTCCGTTTGGGCTTACCGTGCTTGTATTCAACAACTACCGGATTCCATCGGCCTGGATATTTGGGATGGCAGATCGTATTTTCTGAAGTAGAGGCAGGGATCAACTCTATGGCATCCGCAATGCCATAGAGTCCCAGTCCGCGCGAAGCGATGTTCACTGCACGCAATGTTATAAAATCACCGCATTTTTGCCTGTAAAACGGATCATCCACATGTTTGTGCATGATTTGCCCTTCGATGGTCAGACGGTTGTCATCCCACTGCTGCTCGATATGTATCAAAGCCCATTGTCGGGGACAGAACCTAAAATGCTGAATCCCCGACAGCATGAGCATATCGTCCTCGCTATACATTGGTTATATGAGCTCTTCAACCGTTATTCCTGACGGGACATTATCCCTATCTATCGTTACAGAATAATCCTTAAATGAGCGTGGCGCTCCATCACATATTTTCGTGACCGTTACCAAATCGAACAATTTATTTGCAGGCGCATTGCCCAACATACTGTCATGCTTGAAGACAATCAGCTTCTGTGCGCTCATCAAGCCACGTGCAGCAGAGCGGTCTATGTCGAACATATTCTTCAGGGCTTCCCAAAACAGTGCGAGATCATCTTCAGAGAATCCTGTCTGTCGTGCCAAATTTGCAGAAATAAATCCATGGCATACATAAAGTCCATAAGGAACGGTTGCCTTGCGACCCATGGTGCGATTGCCGCCCTCCTGCTTGTCAGCCTCCTTCTCTGTTGCAACAGCCATACGGGTTATAGAATGTTCTGAAGTTTCAACAGGATCGACCGAGCGGGCAAATGTAAGCTGAATAGGGCCACGAACCTGACCAGCATTCTTTCCTGTTGACATAACAGCTCCAAATGTTCGGATATCAAAATAGTTTTTACACATAAAGCGACGTGCAGCCTCTGTCTTATCTTTGGCGCTTTTCACCTCGGCATCATCGTGTGCCTTATCTATCAAGGTATTCAAGACGGCTTTCTCTTTAATAAAGATGTCATAACCGTCCCCAAGATTTTTTGCTACTTGAACATAGTTACGCACCTTACGTTTCAGACATACATCTGTAACAAGTCCCATACCTGTTTCGGCATCTACACGCGGGAGATTACCTGCATCGGGATCACCATTAGGATTACCATCCTGTACATCAAACATATAAACGAAATCTATTCTATTTTTAATTTCTGACATAACCATATATTTTTAAATTGTTATTAATTTTCTGTTTCTTTATTCTCTTTGCTCGTAAAAAAATCCTGACGCTGATGATAATATCCCACAAAGAAGCGCCCTTGATCCTGCAAGGAAAGATGGGCTGGGAAGCCGTCTGCATCAAGTTTAGAAATTATTTCCTGTTTCAATTTCTCATAATAAACTTGCTTACCATTATTCAATTTCTCTAAATGATGAGCTGAAAGATTTAAAACCGTAGAGAATACTGTTGCTGGAGTAGAAGACGCAGAATTCATATACCTTTCTCTAATGGAATGAATGCCATTGGCATCCTCTTGTATCTTATCAAGAACGGCGAAAAGCCTTCCGCAAAGATACCCTTGATTTTGATTTTCTTTGTCTAACATGATCTTTATTTTTATATCGTTATTATTATTCAATCTGTTCAGATATGCCTTTATTATGGCCGCCCGTACAATGGTGACGGATTGTTCTGCACGTATACGTCGAATGCATGCTTGGAATAAAGACATGGGATATGGCAATCCTTGAAAAATACTTTTAACCACGGCTTCAGGCAGGTTGGGAGCAGCGTCACCTGATTTTCCGCTCGACACACTGCCAAGCATCGAATGTAATCCCGCATACGGTTTCTTATCCTTATGGATATCTACAATCTCCATGTCTTCAAAATGCCTGCTTATCAAACCAGCAAACTCACGCAAGGGCTGCTCACTCCAATACACGACTGCAATTCTTGCAGAATTAGGAGCCAGACCTAAGATGAAAAATTTATCATCCTTATTTGCATGCAGCTTCCCATTATAAACAGACATGAACGTGTCACGAACCAGTTTTATCCGTCTGTTAGGATCATCTTCATTAGCCTCGAACTTTCCAAACAAAGAGAACAAGCCCTCCTCTGTTTTCTTTGAGGCATCACTATCTGACGAAGCCCAGAAAAGGAAAGTGCGCGTACCTATCACAAACTTATTGTGAGAATCCTTGGCCAGCATCGCATTAAGCGCTGTGGTGTATGCGAACTCGGCCTCCTCCGAAATCGGTGCATTATAGCCTCGTTCTTTACCATACGAATTATATCCACAGCTTGTTTGAAATGCCACTAAAGGTCCTGTATCTTTTGAAAGATTTATTTTTGTATGTAGCCTAACAATTGAAGCCTTTTTACCTAAAACTAAACATACGTTGGAACTTCTATTATCAGAATATTCTGATAATACGATATTCTTAATATCATCATCTTCTGCTGCAATTTTAGTATTACCTCTAATTAGAAAAGATATATTTTTATTTGATTTAATAAGTTCATTATATAATATATCCTTGGAAATAACAGACTTCACATTTTCATTCTTAGAATAAAAATTATAAATTGCATCTACATATTCATTCTTTGGTAATTTTGATTTGAAATCAACAACCATATTTACAAATGTTTTATGTTTAATTTCACTTTCTCCATCACCTCCTACAATATATTCATATTTGTCCCAAAAATAATTTGGCACATATTTCTTTCCTGTTCTTTTAACAGCTTGTAAAACCATAAAAGAAGATGCCGTTTTCTTATTTATCATACGACTTTCAAGTCTTACAAAACTTCCATCCTTTTCCAATACGATCAAATATCCTATTTCCTTAAATTCATAGCCTTTTACGGCCAAATTTTCGCAACGGTTATAATAGTCATACAATGCTTTCAGTATCATCTTAACACCTCCTCACTATCTTTTTCGGGTACGACAATAACGCCCTGTTTCATCACCGCGCGATAAAACATTGCATCAGGTTTCTTGGGATTCTTATCGAAATCCATATCATAAAGCATGATCCCCAAATCTCTGTCTTCCTGCAGAGGCGGCACAAGACTGTCCTTACTGTCAACATATCTCCAGTTGGCAGCAAATTCCCGGCAACCAAGATATGGCTGTGTGAAACACTGACCTTGTGATGCCCGACGTTCAAACATCTGATAATATTTCATCGGATTTTCATCATTTGTCGGCTCATGCTTGGCAAAAGCTTCCTTTGGGCGGTCCTTCACCGGAATAAAGACCAGCTTTGCATATATACGATAACGTACATCCTTTAAAAGCAGAGAATTTTTCTGTTGACGTTTGTCCTCGATATAAATGGGTGACTTGCCGGCCAAGGCTCCCACCTCATTCCGTCGTATAGTTGTCCATTTTATAGGATTGATTACCTCAATCCTTGTCACCTGCCACCGCATGGCATAACGCTTGAACAATATTGCTTCAAAGATGGCACGTGCAGCCGAGGGAGTCATTACGTCATAACTCACACGCTCAACCTTCAGTTCAGGCCGTGTGAAACAGGCCCTATCGCCCCACACTTCCAGACAATATTCCTTATCAGTATATTCCATATTCTTCCCTTATTTTTTTATTTGCCGTATGTCGGCAATAATGTAATAATCAATTATGTTTTTATATCGTCAGTATCTCATCCATCCAATGATTATCAAGACTAAGCCCGGTATGGCAGTTATACTGTGCTCTGTCCGGCAATACATACACGCCTTCCCATATTTCTTCTATGACACCATACTGGCACAGTTTCTTGAAATCTGTACGTTTGACGCTAACCGCAAACTGGGCAAGCTGTTTCATTAAGCCATAAGTACACCCTGATACTTTCAGTTGTTCAACAAGGTCCATACTATTTCCCCAGTTTACAATAACGTTTACGCCATCATCTTCTATAAGCTTAAATGCTTCGGCGGCTTTCTCAAAGCACAATTCCTTATATTTATAAAGATAATGTTTGATGTCTTTTTTATCAAATGTTTTCTTTTGAGAATACAAATTCTTAAAATACGTCTGCATTACTGAAGGTGAGAACCAATCACTGTCATCAGGCAAATTCAGCCGTGCATTGTTCGCATCCTTTATTGATCCGAAAGGAAGGCGGTTTTCGCCTGAAAGGCTGAAGACAAAAGTATAACCGGTATCGATCCGTCCTTCACGGTTGCATCTTCCCGCAGCCTGCAATACAGAGTCAAGACCGGCCTCCTGACGGAACACCACAGGGAAGTCTATGTCTACGCCGGCCTCAACAAGCTGAGTTGCGACCACCCTGACAACAGATTGAGCATCATCATTCAATATGTCTTTTATCTCACATATTGTTTTGCTGATATGCTTAGGACACATCATCCTCGACAAATGAAGTTTTACGCCCTCATCAGGCAAACGGTCATACAGTTCTTTTGCATCCTTTCGGGTGTTCACGACACACAGCACCTTATCATATCTTGCCAGCATCGTGGCTATCTCATCGTATGTTCTGCCCTCTTTGTCTATTTTTATGTCCACCCGACGAAGCCTGTCATGCAATTCGTATTCATCAGGAATAATTTCAGTTATGTCATCTATTCCTTTAAACTTTTCGAAAGGATTAGATCCCTCTATCAGTCCGCTAAGCACAGGCTGACTTGCCGTCGTAAACAAGACAGACACGCCGAACATTTCCCGATAGGCCTTCAAAGCGTCAACTATCGGCTGTAAGAAATCTGTTGGCAAGGTTTGTACCTCATCCAATATGATAACCGAATTAACTATATTATGTAACTTACGACAAACAGAAGGCTTGTTACTGAACATCGATTCAAAAAGCTGCACGTTGGTAGTGACTATGATCGGATAGTCCCAATTCTCTGTGGCAAGCTTCGTTTTCTCTCTTGTCGTCTCATCTGCAATGCTGTCGGGATTAAAGTTACTATGATGTTCCAGAACATTTTCCTCGCCAAAGATATTTTTCAGCAGTCCTGCCGTCTGTACGATAATGCTGGTATACGGAATAGCTATGATTATACGTTTCATACCATGAGTTATGGCATGTCTCATAGCCCATAAGAGTGAGGACAATGTCTTGCCGCCTCCTGTAGGAACGGTAAGGCTATAGAATCCCTTCCCGCCTGAAGAAGTTTTTCTGCATCGCTCCTGCACCATTTTGCGTATGCGGTTCACTTCCGTGTCGACCGCATTTGCCTGCAACATCTGCATGTAAGCATCAAGCTTAGGCAACAGGTCTGCTATCCTATGCCGGCATACACGCTTCTTCCACGACTCTACGTCCATAAAGCGCTCTGTGTCCAATCTGTCAGCATCGGTAAGACACGAAAAGAGCATACGTGAGAGATGATGAAAATTCCTAGTGTCTTCTTTTGACGTGAAAAATGGAAGTCCTTGAAACTCCTTTGCCAATGTGCTGAGATCTATTTTAACATCATCCTTATTGATCTCTTCCGGCAATTCAGTTTCATCCAGAATACTTTCAACATCACCATAATCATGCAGGCCTGTATGATGCGAGATGATCTGATTGGCAAGGAGGTTCATAAAAGGTCTGCCCATGAGTTTGTCAGCAAGCAGTCCTCCCACAAAAGCATGGTTGTGGTCGGCATAATGCCTATTGTCTGTCACGGGGATTTCGTTTTCTCGACGGATATACTGCTGGAAAGCCCTGCGCTCCTTACCCTTGTCGTGAAGAAGCCCTAAGGCTCGTCCCAAGGAAGGGAGACCAAACTCTCCTGTAAACTGAGCCGCCATTTCTGCAACACCATTCTGATGCTCATCGTTTGTCTGTATTATCCATTCACCATTTTCCTTGTCTTGACGTAAATGAGATATTAGTAGTCTTTCCATTCCAATAGAATTAAGTCCTCCATTCATACACGAAAAAATATTTTTGTAACAAACAGTTATTTTTCATGTAAGAAACATAGGATCCGATTCTTTAAGTAGATACAAATCTAATAAGAATAGATTATATTTCAAAAGAGATTACGCAAATATTTATTCTTAGGACTGCAATTTAATACTATTTCACTTAGAGATTGTCATTCAATCCCTGCCACCTGATTCGACAGTCTGACATTCATAACATAAGGCCACATGTCAAGGGCTCTATCCACCTTGACACGCGGCCTTTTTGTACTATCTATACCTTTTCCTGATTTAGCTGTATGGGGGTCCCTTTTTGTAAGTAGGGGTGGCAGACCTTCACATATTTCTTACTTCAAAAGCTCTGCATCCAATCAATATATTAGAATATCAAATGGATATATATGAGAAATACTCCTCTAAAAGTGTGAGTTTCTCAGATTTTATTGCTAACTTTGACAAGTTATAATGTTTTTTATTATCCTTGGATTCACGACTCTAAGACAAATAAAAATCCGACATATCTAAGATCTGGGCAATTTTTTGTTACTCAGAAACTTATAAAAGATGATTTATGTTGCAGGATTAAAGAATATGGCTATTCCAGTAAACATAGAAGATCTGCTTCACAAGCGTAAAATAGAATCCACCCGTATAGAATTTAAAACAGGTTGGAATCCTGATAAAATTTATCGTACTATCTGTGCTTTCGCCAATGATTTTGATAACATTGGCGGAGGATACATTATTGTAGGTGTCCAAGAAGAAGAAAACACAGGTATTGCAAAACGACCAGTTACAGGTATTCCCATAGAAGAACTCGATAAGATACAACGTGACATGATTGGTTTCAACCACAAGATTGATCCATTCTATTTGCCACGAATCGACGTGCAGGAGATTGATGGAAAATACGTATTGCTTATCTGGGTGCCGGCAGGAGTGAATCGTCCGTATAATGTACGTGAACGAGTCACGGCAAGTAATCAGTCACCATGTAAATGGTATATTCGTAATGGAACCAATACCATTGAGGCAAAAGGTGAAGCCCTGGATGAATTACGTGAAATGGCAAGTCGTACTCCGTTTGATGAAAGAGGTAATGAGAATATAGAAATATCAGATATATCAAGAGCCTTGGTTCTTGATTACCTGCAAACTGTCAATAGTCGTTTGGTTTCTGATTTCGAAAAATTATCCCTGTCAGAGTTGTTGTCGCAGATGGACCTGCTAGTAGGGCCAACTGAGCGTCGATTGGTCAAGAATGTGGCTGCCATGATGTTCTGTAAGAATCCCGCTAAATTTTTCCCGACGACACAGGTGGATATTGTTATTTTTCCTGAAGGCTGCATCAAGAATCCCAATAACATGATTGAAGTTCCAAAGATTGTCGGACCTGTACCCGATATGATAAAACAATCATTGGACTATATCAAGACCAATGTGATCAAGAAACGTATAATCAAGCAGAAAGACAAAGCAGAATCCATAACCTTCTTCAACTATCCTTACCAGGCTATTGAAGAAGCGGTAGTTAATGCACTTTATCATAGAGACTATCAAGAACGTGAACCGGTAGAAATTACGATTGAGCCAGATAAGATTTCCATTCTTAGTTATGCCGGTCCGGACCGTTCCATTAGTATTGATGCTATCCACAAGGCAGAGCGTCTGAAGTCACGTCGTTACCGTAATCGTCGTTTGGGTGATTATCTCAAAGAACTTCAGTTGTCCGAAGGTAGAGGAACAGGCATCCCAACCATACAAGATGAGTTAAGAAGAAATGACTCTAAGCCTGCTGTAATTGAGACTAACGAAGAAAGAAGTTATTTCTTGATTGAGATTCCTTGTAGAGAGGGCTTTGGTGATAGAGTCTTGATCGGTGATGATTTTATTGAGCCATTAAATGATGCTATAAATGATGCTATAAATGATGCTATAAATGATAATGCACGATTGGTGTTATTGGCAATATCAAGGACTCCCTTAATAAAGCGTAAATTATTATTAGATAATATTGATATCTCCAAAGCTACTTTGGAAAGAATTCTTAAACGACTCTCATCAGAGCCTTTAAGTTTGGTAGAATATCAAGGATCGTTAAAGACAGGCGGTTATGTATTGACAGATAAAGGCAAAGCCTTTGTAAAATCAATAAACGAGTAAATCCCTACATAATTGTCCCATCACTCGAAATGTCAGATGAGCCTACTTTCTTAGGATGGCTTTCTGCAAGATGTCTACTGTTTCAGTCTATAAAGAAAAAAAACGTCTACCCAACTCTAGAAAAGTCAGACACCTAACTGCAAGGGGCTGGCCACACGTAAATACATCAAGACGGCATTTTCCCAAAGAGGCACGGCATATCCTGGGAGTTATGAGCGGAAACGGATGAAGGCGAGGGCAAGGCAGACCGGAACATCACGCCCGGCCATAGGGCCCTATATATATAATAAGGTAGAGCATAAGCCCCTATATATAATAAGGTATAGGGGCAGGAGCTTTGCATCATTGTGTCGGCAGATATCCCTTTCCTATGCCATCGGCCACCAACTGACATCGGGTACAAGACACGGGAACGGACGCACGAGAGAGAGAGTAAAGAAAATTAGTATGAGTTTCGCTTCTTTTTCTCCTTTTAGGATGCCTTTCCGAGAGGCGCTCACTGCCTCC
>ERZ779673.1024-NODE-1024-length-10618-cov-3.845120_pt1 | contig 10618 bp, 7 predicted proteins | sample MGYA00511956_ERZ779673 | MGnify/ENA primary metagenome ERZ779673 (study PRJEB29588, sample SAMEA2152065) | human gut metagenome | biome: human gut; feature: human-associated habitat; material: faeces | place: Denmark | collected 2008/2010 ... | reverse complement strand
GAAGGACTATTTGATTAAATTTTTAACTCGTCCATTTTTATTGGACACTAATGATTGCACTTATAATATTCCTAATATTCATTGTATCTTGCTATTCTATTATCAATTATTTTAAGCACTTTCAAATTTTAATGTCCGAAGCGTGAAGAATCTACCTCTTTCATTTTCCGTTTTATATCAAACGATATTCTTAATACCTTATGCCCCCGTCCGAAATGTTGAAATAGCCTTTTGCATTACCTCCCACAGGCTTTTGTGCTCTAAAGGTCCAATGACATGAGGTATTCTTAGTATCAGTAAACCACCAATATCGCTTTATACAACCCGCCGTATTGCTATTTCCATAAATTGTAAAAGCAGGTCCGTATGAAGAGGAACCCGTCTCACAGACTATGGCTGTGCTCCAATATCCCTCACAAGATGTAACGCAAAAATCACTGCTCACCTGTTTAGTGGCCTCAAAACTCTTGCTATACTCAAACCAATTTCCATACGCAAAAGACATCTTTCCTGCATACACACGGTCTGTTCTTTTTAATTCCGATTCAGGAACATACAAGTCCAAAAACTTTATTTGCGACTTGTCAATATTGGCTGTGAATGATTTAAAGCCATGCATATTATTCAATGTAAGTGTTACCACTTTACCGTCTTTAATGTCCTCCTCTATATTTTTATTAATGGATTCTATACCTTTCAAAGCACGTATCACATTCTTTTCCGTTAAATTGTGCTCTAGCATTATTTCATCAGTTATTATAACTGAATAACAATTATTTACCGTATCAATTGTGGTGTAATTATTTATAACCGCAACCTCTTGTTCATAAGTTAACGGCATAATAATCTTTTCTTCATCAAATTCTTTCTTGCAACCCACCAATGCAAACACAAATGCAAAACTTAATAATAACTTTTTCATACTTCAACTTAGTTTAACTGAACTTTCGCAAGTGAATTTTCATTCATCAAGCAACGTTCAAATTATACATTCTATAGAATTTATGGGACTTAGGATTATCATCAAAAAATGCTATAGATAAAAGCATAATTACATTTTTTGATTTCATCGCATAAATATTTTAATAAGTAAGTTCATTTATCGCAGTCTTTGTCTCAAATTCCCCTTTAATAACCAGTTTTTCAGGAGCATTTTCAGACGAAGAAAAAGAATAATATCCATGGCAAACATTTGTTTGAGGATTTATGTTTTCTAATACAAGTTCCCCCTTTAGCGGTATACGCTTCTCAGAAACACTTGATGCTGCATAAGCAATCCCTTCTGCACTTTCTTTAAGAATTTCAGATGCATTTCTTGCAAAATATGGGATAATATCAAGCCAATATAGAGTATCAATATTCTCATCCTTATAAGAGTTGATTATATAAGGGTGGTTTGTCTTAAATTGAGAATCATCTGCGAAAACATAGATGATAATGCTGTAGGAAGGATTACCTCCTTTTTCAGGAGATAATCTCGCAATAAAATCAAACACCTTATAGTTTTTATTAAATTCGAGGTATGAAGGATATCCTTGAAAATTCCAAGCCCATATAATAGACTCTTTATAATTCTGACCGTTAATAGTGGCAGTACCTAAAATTTTCTCTCCACCTATAAGATATTCGCACCCCACTAAGAAAGGTAATGTAAACAAGAACAGCAGCAGTATTCCAAATAAATGTTTTGCTTTCATATTATTATTGTTTTTGAATTTTATATTTACTCTTATTTGTCTGCAATGATAACGACTATCACTAGCTTGTAAAATTTTATGCTTCTGATGTATTACAGAACAACAATTGTTTTATAAAATGAAATATCACGTTAAATTATTTTGCAGTATTAATATTTATCAGCCCAGAATCTTTATCTGAATTACTGATACGTTTTCCTGCATGATTGCGGGATTTGCCTTTGGAGAAATAGTAGGTGAACTTCAGGGACATAAGATTCTTGAAGTTGTTCCATCTGGTTTCTTCCGCGTAGCTGAATCCTTTGATGTCAGCATATACTTTTGATGGATTTGGATTGTAAATATATTCCATCCCCACTGACATTGACTTGATTTTGTAAAGCACTGAAGTAGTCATATTGAATCCCATACGAGTATATATGTCACCATCGACCAATGTCATAGGAAGATTACCATTCCACATAATCTGCCAGTTTTTAGGCAGGAACTGGATACTAATACCCGCATTATGGAAGTCATGCTTTACGGCTTGATTGTATGTCTTGTATGTTGTATATTCATAGTTATAGAATGGCCGGAGTACAAGCCAGTTGATGGGCTTGTAATTCAACGACAAAGATGCTCCTATATTATGAACATTATTTATTTCCGTTATCCTAAGAATAACATCGTCACCTTCGGTAAATAATGCTGGCATATTCTTATTCGGATAATACGAATAGGTTACTGACGGGGCAATATAAAATTTTCCATTGTCAGAAGCATATTGATAGCCAAGGTTTGTGTAATAGTAATAATACGGTTTAAGTGCTGTATTTCCTTGTGAATAGAAATGTTCGTCAATGGTTACGATGCTATTGGTAAGATCTCCTACATTAGGTATCGATGAATTTATTGAAGCCGTTAACCTTATAGCAGAATGTTTATTGTTTTGCATATTAAGAGACAAAGATGGGCGAAATACCCAATAATTGAACTTTTCGTTTGTCGCTGTTTCATAATGATTGTTTTCCAGTCCAAGCCCTATGTTATATGAAAATTTACCTACCGCATTGCTATAATCGGCATATACATATTCTTTTTGTGTGTCAACTGTTGAGTTTTCAGTAAAATTATATTTCTGGTCTAGGTTTTTATATTGGTAATAAGCGCCCAGATTGAAATCTCCGTTCCATAATTTATCGCCATACAGAACTTCAGCGATTAAGGAATAAGATTTGTTGTCTATATGGTTTTCAAATGAGTATCCGCCTTCTTTGTTTGTCAAAATATTATCTGAGTTTGAATGATAATAGGTGTTTAATATATTTATAGATAAATTTCTGTTCTGATTGAACATATACATGTAGTAAAGGTCGGCCGAAACGGATGAATAGTTGCTTTGGAGGCTTCTACTGTTAATGGGAGGATTATCGTTTTTCCCCATCAGCTCTTGTTCGTATTCTTGTTTGCCTGGAGATTTACGGTATTCAACTTTGGCATTGAAAAGATTCTTGCCTTGATAACGCTGATAGGTAAGCTGACCAATATGATATTGCCCGTTATAACTGCCTGGCAGTCCTCGATATTCATTTATTTTTCCATCATACGAATACGTGTTGTTCATCCTATTGTCGTTCAGTGCCCTATAGTCAATAAAATACGCCGCAGTGAACATATTCAGAGAGTCCCTATATGCCATCGAGAGCATATCTGTACCGTATCCCGTTGTTATTCCGTTCTTTGTGTCAAGATATAGGCTGTATAGTTTATTGGCTTTCTTCTTCGTTTTCACATCAATGACGGCCCCTATATTTTCATGGGCATACCTTGCCGGAGGATTGCTATAATACTCAATATTCTTGATTTCATCAGCTTTAAGCATTTTCAGTTCACGCGAAGAACGCCTCATCCCATCTATCAGTACAAGAATACTTTTATTGTCCACAGTCACCAGAGCATCATTGCTGATGTCTGTCTTAAATTGTGGCAAACTACTGATAGCATCCAAAGCATTGTTGCCTACTTTCATGGCTGTTTCGCTCAGTATCAATTGATTTTTGTTCCCGAAAGTATTCAGTATTTGTGGAGTAACGACCACTTCGTCAAGAAGCATGGCATCCTCGTTAAGCACTATATTTCCCAAATTACCGGGTTTGCAGATTTGGCTTCTCTTCTCATATCCAACAGATGATAATTGCAGGATATATTCTTTATCCTCCTTTGCCTCTAATTTAAACCTTCCTTTCAAATCACTTGTAGCTCCGGTTATCAGAGTCGAATCCGATAAATTCAAAAGGACACAATTTACCCCTACAATAGGAATCTGTTCCGAATCCACAATTCGACCAATGATGCATACTTGTGCATTTACTGTATGGCAACAACATATCGCTATAAGTATCAAGAAGAAGTGATATCTAAATTGTCTCGTATAAATCATTTTTATGCTGTGTATTTACTCTAAAAAGTTTCATCAGAAAATATACATTAGACAATGCTTAAAGTATATGATTTTTGCAAATATACATACCCAAAGTGACACAACTCTCAAACTAATTTGAGAGTTACAAACAAAACCATATTCCAGTTGCATAAAATTGACAATGCATTTTCTTATAAACATTGTCAATGATAATGTTGGAAGCGACATCTTTTCACTTTTATAGGTATGGCCATAATAAAAGGGTTCCTGTTTATATTCATATTGAAATTTTGATTTTAATGCAAAGTATGGGATAATAAATAAAAAAGGCCTTGAAATATTTCAAGACCTTTCTCACTAAATGTTAAAAAATACAGCTACTCCCTCAATTTCTAGGCGAAACTATTATTGTTCGAAGAAATACTTACAGACAATAGGTAATAAATAAGAAAGTAATGAAAAGCATTCTCATAATCCTTAGATACAAATCTAAGATAATCAATCATTAAGACAAGTTATTACCTAACATCATCAAAATGCTTCGATGATGAAAACTTCTTGGGAAGTCTTTCAAAAAGTTTCTGAAATACTTCTTCGTTTAATGAATGTCTTTTTAAGTATAGATAATAAGCCCACACAAGATTATCAATATTACGTTCTATTCTTTGAATATTGAGAATAGAATCTTCTTTTATGAGTTCATTCATTTTTAATGTTATTGAATCCTTCTGTTCTTGTGTCAAAGTAGAATCCTTCAAACGGAGATTATCAAGATATCCCAACGCACAACCTATTGAGTCTGTTTTAATGTTTTCTATACGAAATAAATCATTATATGGAGAACCATATATATCGAATATTTCTTTATTGCTATCTCTTATGTATTTCACTTCAGAATCTTGTGTAAAAACAAAAGCAACACTTGGCTTATTGCCAAAAGACCAGATAACATATCTTTCGACAGTAGTTGCTATCGGTTCACCCAGACGCTTCATGGATTGAAGGCAGTTGCGGACATCCCTGTTGATGATGCCCACAACTGCCCATGAGAAATTTATATAAGAAATTGATGCTGTCATAAATTACATATGGCTCTTTGGACTATACCTGATTTCCAAAAAGACTATTAAAAGACTCAATAAATTCGTCACGGTTATTACAGCTGAACACGTAAGTTTTTCTATCAGTACGAATAAGTATCAGTTCATTAAGATTAGTTGCATACATAGTGTATTTTCCTATTTTTTTATTCCTGAATTTGCCCAAATATCCGCATAATCCACCACTTCCGAATAAACGAATAGAATATGCAGTTTCCGAATTTGGTATTCCTTTCAATTCTATAATATCTTTGAAAGGAATATGAATTGAGCCAATCAGTCTATGTAAAGCTATTTTATCACTCTCAATGGTCAGTCGTAGCGGCATCAGTAGCAATACTCCGATAATTGTGGCCAAGAAAATAATAATTAGTGTGTATCTAAGCCAAATTAATTCATTTGTCCAAACATAATATGTGGATATGGACAAAATAATAACTGTAATGGCTGTCCAAAATGTGACTCCCATACTCCAAGGACAGGGGAAAGTTGTAATGCTCTTTGTTTCCATAATGTTATGTTCTAGTAATTAATATTTTAATGAAGATAAAAAACACCTATAAGTACAAATAGATATACTTTAATAAATCTCATTGTATGATGTTGTGTTAGTTTTCCGCTGCAAAGCTCCATACTTCGCGAGACTTTTCCACTACCTTAATAGGGTAGTTCTGATAATTGATATTGTCATAAGTTACATACGCCTTTTCTGACTGTCTCCAGCTCCAGTTCCTTTATACTTACTCTTGGTTGCATTAAACTTGTAACGAACCGTCATTACAAATTCTTGTCTATCCCAAATGTTTTTCTGATATAAATAATAATCGCCACTATACAGACTATAGCTTATTTTGTTTGTGTTGAAAATATCATTTCCTCTTAATTCAACGCTTAAAGCTTCATTCAAGAAACTTTTTCTAACTGAAAGATTTACGTATCCGTAAGGTTTTTCAGTATAAATATTCTGCGATGCACCTGCACTCTGAATATAGGAATCAAGACCTATCATAAAACCAAGCGGCAGTTCCCATGTGTTATTGAACGATGCCGTAAATGTGGGGGTGTTCAATGTTTTCGGTTTCTTAAAATAATCGACAGTCAGCCATTGTTTTTGCATGCCTACACTCAGAATTGGTGACCAACAACCAATTTTAGGCGTGGCAGACAAGAAAGCGGTAAACATTGGAATGGACTTATCCCAGTTACGGTTGGTTAGCATGGTAAGGGAAGCATCTTCATTCATTAACTCTCCCCAAAACATAATCCAGTCCTTTGTCTGCGAGTAAGACAATGACATCTGCAAAAATCTCCATGAGCCGGATAGTGTCAAGTCGTGTATAATGGTAGGACGAAGGGTCGGATTCCCTTTTTGAAGGGTAAAACGATCTGAATAATATACATTGTTACTTAATTCACTATATGATGGTCTTTGTGTTTTTGCCGTATAACTCAACTGTGTCTGAACGTTTCCTAATTTTGTAGAAAATGATATATGGGGAAAAATATTATCAAACTTACGACTTTGCTCATTTATATGTATATCATCCTCATAATAGTCAAATTTAACATGCTCATACCTTAACCCCAACGACCAGTCACCCCACGGAAAACTACGGTTATATTCTGCATATGCCGTAGCATTTATCTCCTTGATTTTACTATTGGAAGAAGGCACATAATTTTCCTCATTAAAATAATCATCGTTCCGATGGGTATAGGTTGTCTCACTTCCTACGGCAAACGTTCCTCCTATTAAAGGGAAAGATAAAGTAAGTTTTCCTGCGGCAAGACGATTTCTTACATCATTGACGGAATGGACAACACGATTATCCGATGTTTGGCTAATCTCCTGAGAGAAGGCGTTATAAGAATTTCCGTTTTGAAAATAATCCAGATTAAAATCAATGTTTATCTTCCCTGCTTGCCCATTATAATAGGCATTTAATTCATGCCCAAGCTTATGGTCACGATATTCCTCGCCAGTAACTTTTATATTGTCATAAAAGACATTATCCACTGTTATATTTGTTTCTTTAGATAATGGATTTTCTTCTTTCAGTCTTTTACCGACTTTATATTTTGCACCCACAGTATGGTTTTCATTTATTTGATAATTCAACCCGATGTTTCCATTCAGGTCTTCTGTCAGAACATTCCAATGATTTTCCATATAGTGATTCCATGACTTTGTTCCTTTCTCATTTAATACCATGATAGCTTCTTGCCAACTATCCGTCAAGTTATAATTGACAGAACCAAAAATATCCAGATTGTTGTGACGATAATTGAAATTTGCCTGTTCTATCAGGTCTGTGTTCTTAGATTGATAATAGCTGGAACGCAAATTGAAACCAAATCCGTCACCCTGATGCTTAATTGTTTGGATACGTACAACAGCTTTTACGGTAGCATCATATCTTGATCCTGGGTTCCGTATCACTTCTACCTTTTTTATCTCATCAGAATTAAGCTGTTCAAGTTCAGATAAATCGTGCAGTTTTCTGCCGTTGATATATATTAGCGGAGTTCCTTTACCGAACACTTCGAATGTGTCCTGTTTTTTGGTAATACCCGGTATTTTAGTCAGTACATCATTAGCCGAACCTACTTTACTCAACACGCTGTTTTCCACACTTGTCACCATGGCATCCCCTTTCATCCGAGTAACCGGCAAATTTCCTTTTACCACTACTTCACCAAGCATCTGTGCATCCGATACGAGCTGGACGATACCGATATTCGTCGGAACGGTTGGCTTATACACTGTCTTATATCCAATGGAGGATATTTTTACTATCTGGTTTTTCGATGTGGTTTCCAGTGTGAAAACCCCGTCATCACCACTGATTGTTCCACTCACGAATGTCGAATCAGGTAACGATAACAGCACCACATTGGCGTAAGGCAATGGCTGGCTGTTCTCGTCAATCAGCTTTCCAGTGATGGTTTGTGCTGATACTTCTAATGAAGAAAAAGTACATACCAACATAAATAAAGTTCCAATACTTTTCATTTTTATAGTCTTAATTGTTTTACATACGGCTCTTCTGGCTGTCTCCGGCACCCGTTCCCTTGTACTTGCTCTTGGCTGCATTGAACTTGTAGCGTAATGTAATGCCAATATTTCTGCGGGCTTCCATTTTGATTGTCATCAGACGGTTACCACTGTAAACGGTTGATTTTGCCTGATATGAGTTGAAAAGGTCATAGGCTTTCAGCTGAACCGAAAGGCGGTCTTTAAGGAAACTCTTGTAAAGGCTGATGTTCGCAAACCAGCACCATTCTTCGACCTTTGTATTTTCGTTGTCACCTGGCGTGTCAAAACCTAAATCTACATCAAGACTGATACCAAGAGGCAGCTTGAAATTGTTGTTCCAGGCAAAGTTCAATATCGGATTATTGAAGTTTTCTGTTCCATTGGATGGTTCCACCTTATACCATTGCTGGAGCAGAAGGAAATTGAACTGGGGAGACCATAATCCGATTGTTGGAGACAATGTCAGAGTGGTATATAATTTGTCACTGTTATACAAGTTGTAGAAGGAATGTAACGAAACGGTCGGATTGTCTTCCGAATATGCCCTGCTCAACTGTGTAATGGCATCTTTGCCGTGTATGTATCGAGAATTGAGGTATATCCACTTGTACGATACATTCAGTGTAAGACGGTTTATCAGTGACGGTCTCAGCAGCGGATTACCTCCTTCGTAGGTATATCGGTTTCCGTACATGATGTCACTTCTCAGCATCCAGTATGAAGGGCGGTAGATACTGCCGGTATAGGTCAATTGGGTCTGTACTTTACCAATAGGAAGATTCAAGGATACGGACGGGAATACGTTGTCGTATGTCCTGCTTTGCTCGTCCATATACTTGCCATCCTCGTAATAGTCGGAAGACAGATGTTCATACCGCACACCTAACTGTGCCTGTAGCTTGCCGAAACTGCGGGCATATTCCAGAAATGCAGAAGTTGAGTTTTCCTTGATATTACTGTTATTGTCGTCCAGAATACCTTCCACATTCGTGTACGCATTATCCCGGTTCGTATAGGTGTATTCTCCGCCAAAAGAGAGGTTTCCTCCCCATAAGGGATGTCCGAATACCAGTTTGGTCGCATAAAGTGTATTGTTTGTCAGATTTTTGGTGGTGACAGTCTGTTTTTGTAAGGGACCTCCCGCCGGAGTGAACTGCTCCAGCATCTCCTGTGGATTCTTCGTATCCGACCAGAAACCGTCCGCATTGAAGTCGATATTCCAGTCTCCTACACGTCCGTTATAATAAGCATTGAGAGTATGTCTGGTTTCCTGTGTATTTCTCCAGCCGGTAGTGTGACTCTCCTCATAAAGAGCATCATCCTGATACACAAGGGTATTCATCGGATTTACCGTTTCATGACGTTCCGGAGTGCGGTCATAATCATAGCGTACACCCAGTGAGTGATTCTCGTTAAACTGATAGTTCAACGACAGCATGGCCGAAATGTCCTTCATGTCATATAGTGTGCTGAGATATGAATCCTGTATCCATGTTTTATCCAACAGCGTTTTCTGTGTTATGGTCTTGTGGTCTTCTGTATATCCTTTCTTGCCATACAGCATACCCGAAAGGTCAAAGCCTCCCTTTCTGTAATTGAAGTTGTACTGGTCCAGTACATTCCATCCATAACCGTAACCTGCATAAAAACGGTTGTTGAAACCGAACCCTTCTCCCTGTGGCTTTTTAGTCTGAATGCGGATGACCGCATTGACCGTCGCATCATAGCGTGAGCCGGGATTGTTCACCACTTCCACGCTCTTGATGTTGTCTGAAGCAAGTTGGTCGAGTTCGGACTTGTCCCTTATTTTACGTCCGTTGATGTAGATTTCAGGAGTTCCGGCACCAAACACTTTAATGTCTCCTTCATTAGCCGATACGCCAGGTATTTTGTTTAACAGGTCGTTTCCTGTTCCTGCGTTTTCAAGTATGCTGCCTGCAACTGTAGTCACCATGGCATCCCCTTTAACGCGTGTTTTCGGCAAATCGGCCTTCACTACGACTTCTCCTAACTGCTGTGTGTCTGACGTTAGCTGTATTACCCCTAAGTTCATAGATTTGATGGGCTTGTATACGGTGTTGTATCCGATGGAAGAAATGCGTACAAGTTGATTCGGTGTGGTGGTATTCAAGCTGAACGTGCCGTCTTCAGCCGTGACGGTTCCCGTGACGAAGGTCGAATCGGGGAGTGTCAGAAGGACTACGTTGGCGTAAGGTAGAGGTTGTTTGTTTTCATCAATTAGTTTTCCGCTTATGGTCTGTGCAGATAAACCAATTATAGACAATATAATACCTATAAAAAATAATACGAATACTTTTATTAATCTCATTTTATTAATAGTTCGTTAAAAATTAGCCCAGCCTAAGCGGCTCTGGCAGTA
>ERZ779673.1023-NODE-1023-length-10629-cov-2.008984_pt1 | contig 10629 bp, 12 predicted proteins | sample MGYA00511956_ERZ779673 | MGnify/ENA primary metagenome ERZ779673 (study PRJEB29588, sample SAMEA2152065) | human gut metagenome | biome: human gut; feature: human-associated habitat; material: faeces | place: Denmark | collected 2008/2010 ... | reverse complement strand
GCGGCCTGCGCGCGTGCGCGCACACGCACATCGTCGCCGCGCGTTTCAAGAAGCGTTTTGCCTATCGATGCGCCGTAGTTTCCGCGCAGCCCCTCCTCGCTTATGGCAAGGTTATAGTCTATCTGCCTCTCGAGCATATCCCGAACATCCTCAATGCGAACGGATTCGGCGAAATCGAGAATGTCGTGAACATTCAGCACGCTGCGGTCGGTCTCGCTGCCTGCCGCCGCGTTTTCGTCCCTTTTGAGCAGCACCTGCCCGTTTTTCTCGATGAGCACAATGTTCGTGTGATAGTCGCATATGCGAAGGCGCACACTGTCGGTGCCCTTGTACATGTGCAGGTCAATGTCCAGCAGCTTTCCGCTTTCGGATTTCATGACGGTCATCTGACATTCGTCCATGAACTTGCCTATCTGCGGTATCTCCTCGGGCTTTACAAACGACAAGACCTCAAGCTGCTTGTCCGCATCGCCCACGACCGTTCCGGCTGCAACGGCGGCTGCAATGCCCTTCAGGCCGCCCGTATTCGGAACGACAACGCTTTTAACGTTTTTGATTATGTTGCCGCTTATGACGATGTCGATCTTATCCGGCATTGCGCCGAGGGTCTGCCTTGCTTTTGCCGCGGCGTAGGCCATTGCGATAGGTTCTGTGCAGCCCATTGCAGGCAGCAACTCTTCACGCAGGATTTGCAGATACTGCGAATATTTAACATCGCTGATTTCCATTTTTCTTCCCTCCGGGTGTAATTCTCTCCTTCACAAGTATACCATCAAAAATTTAAATTGCATAGCGTTTTCAATGGTTTGTGAACATCTTGTCGAAAAAAGCTTGAAATGGCATACAACCGTGTGGTATACTGGCCACACAGTTAAGAGGGTAAATTGGGGATGTTATTTTGATAGGTTATTATAATTACACGGTATGGCTGACGTTTATCGGAATGCTGTCATCCGTTGTCGGCATGGGCTTTGCCGTTCAGGGCAAGATAATCGCCGCTGTCATATGCCTTATGTTCTCCGGCTTCTGCGATATGTTCGACGGTATCGTTGCCAGGACGAAGAAGGACCGCACGGATGAGGAAAAGCGTTTTGGCATCCAGCTCGACTCGCTTAGCGATATAGTCTGCTTCGGCGTTCTGCCGTTTGTCATCGGCGTGTCGGTCGGCGCAAGGGAGTGGTGGCAGATAGCCATCATGGCGCTGTTTGCACTTGCTGGGCTTATAAGGCTTGCGTATTATAACGTCACCGAGGAGACCCGTCAGCAGCAGACAGACGAAAAGCGCAAGCACTATCTCGGCGTTCCGATAACCTCATCGGCGCTGACGGTTCCGCTGCTTTTCTGCTTCAGAGGATTGCTTGCAGGCGCGTTTCCGATAGCGTATACGCTGCTTCTGCTGGTCAACGGCGCGCTGTTTGTCGTGCCTGTCCAGGTCAAAAAGCCCAGCAAGACAGGCCTTGCCGTTATGCTCGTTATAGGCATCGTCTGCACGGCGCTGATACTCATTTGCAGATAAATTTGATATGTATGACAAAAAGCCGCGTTCATCCGAACGCGGCTTTTCGCTGTGTATTTATTATCTGACGGCAGGCTCGAAGGCTTCCTTGCCGTGGTTGCAGATCGGGCAGACGTAATCGTCGGGCAGCTCGCCGTCGCACTCGACGAAGTGGTCGCACACGGTGCAGACATAGCCCTTGACAGGCTGCTTGACCTCGGGAACGATGTGTTCGAAGTCCTCCTTGCCGTGCTTGCACAGGGGGCATACAAAGTCGTCGGGCAGCTCGCTTCCCTCGTGGAAGTAGCCGCAGACCTTGCAGACGTAGCCCTCGCCCTGTGCCGGAGCGGGATTCTTTTTGGGCTTGATGTGAGCATGGTAATATCCGTAGGTGCAGCTGGGAGCCGCGGACAGCACCTTCGCCTCAACAACGTTTGCAACGTAAAGCACCTGAGTTTCAACGTCAACGACATCGACTATCTCGCAGGAGAGAACGGCGTTGGTGTACTTCGTGACATAGGCAATGCCGTTTGTCATGCGGTCAAGGTCGGAAAAGTCTGCAAACTTGTCAACATCGCGTCCGCTCTGGAAGCCGAAGTGCTGGAACAGGCTGTAGGGAGCGTCCTCGGTGAGGATGGAGATGTTGAATTTTCCTGCCTTTGCGACCATGTCGCAGGTGTTGTTCTTTTTGATGACGGAGATGGTGATCTTCTTGGGATCGCCTGCCGCGACCTGACCTGCGGTGTTTATGACGCAGCCGTAGTCCTTGCCGCCAACATTCGTGGTGAGGATCTCAACGCCGTAGCTGAACTTGTTGAATGCTCCGTTGTCAACCTCCAGTGCCTGACCGATAGGCTCTGCCGGAGCTTCAAACACGGGAAGCACTGGGCGGATATCCGCGGCGATGGCGTCGGCAAGCGCGTCAAGCTCGGCAAGCTGAGCCTCGGTGACGTCGGACTTGAGCGAGATCGTTTCGCCGATAAATTCGGTGCCGCGCAGCTTTGAAAGCTGATCCTTCATCAGCTTACCGCTGGTTGCGGCCCACGAGCCGTTTTCCAGAACGGCGATCTTGCGTCCCTGAAGATTGTGGTTTACTATGTCGTGAACGAGGTTTTCCATCGTGACGAAGATGCCGGCGTTGTAGGTCGTTGAAGCAAAAACAAGGTGGCTGTATCTGAACGCATCGGAAACGATATACGATGCCGGGGTCACGGAGGTGTCATAGACCTTGACCTTTAAGCCGCGCTCAACGAGCTTGCAGGCGAGAATGTTAACGGTGTTCTCGGTATGGCCGTAGACCGAGGCGTAGGCGATCATAACTCCATTTTCCTCGGGAGTGTAGGAGCTCCACTTGAGGTATTTTTCAAGAAAATCGCCGAAGTGGCTGCGCCATACAAAGCCGTGCAGGGGGCAGACGTAGTTAAGCTCAAGCCCGGCGGCCTTTTTCAGAACTGCCTGGACCTGTGCGCCGTATTTGCCGACGATGTTCGTGTAATAGCGTCTTGCCTCGTCAACGTAGTCTGCGAAGAAATCGACCTCGTCGTTGAACAGGCAGCCGTTGAGCGCGCCGAAGGTGCCGAATGCGTCGGCGGAGAAAAGCATTTTGTCGGTCAGATCGTAGGTCATCATGACCTCGGGCCAGTGAACCATGGGTGCCATGACGAAGGTGAACTCGTGCTTGCCGGTGCTGAGCTTGTCGCCTTCGGCGACGATGTGGTATTTAAGCGTATCCGACAGGGTGAAGAACTGGCCGAGCATGGTCTTTATCTTCGCGTTGCAGACGATGGTGACCTCGGGGTGGCGCAGGGTAAGCTCCTCGATCGTTGCCGCATGATCCGGCTCCATGTGAGAGATCACAAGGTAATCGAGCTTTCTTCCGCCCAGAGCGTGGGCGAGGTTTTCAAAAAACGTGCGGCTGACGGCCTTGTCGACGGTGTCGAATAAAACGGTCTTTTCGTCATTGAGCAGATACGCGTTGTAGGAAACACCGTCGGGAACGCCGTAAACGCCCTCAAAGCAGGCAAGACGGCGGTCATCCGCGCCGACCCAGGTCAGATCGGCAGTAACTTTTCTCGTGCAGTACATAGTAAACCTCCCAAATTTGCTTTTTATTTTCTATAACATAATATTATCCCGTTTTACAACAAAAAACTGTGGCATATACCACAATCGTGTGATATAATCATTCAAAAATCGTCTATAGAGGTGAAATGAGCAATGGAGCTTCAGAATGTTGAGCTTTTCAAGGACGTGACATGCGCGAGCATCGACGCAATGATGAGCTGCTTCAGACCCGAGGTGCGCAAGTTCAAAAAGGGCGATACCATACTTGTTTTCGAGCCGGAGGTAAAAAACCTGTGCGTTCTGCTCTCGGGCAAGGCGCATCTTTACTGCGTGGACAGCGAGGGCGAATATACGCTGCTTGAAAACTACGTGGAAAACGATATCTTCGGCGAGGTGTTCACCATGCCGTACAGCGGCCTTGGCTACGTCGCGGAGGCCGATTCCGACTGCAGCGTCATGTTTTTCAAAATGAGCACGCTTTACGGAAGATGCCCAAATGCCTGCGAGCATCATACGAAGATAAGCAAAAACCTTTTTGGCCTTTCGGCTAAAAAGGCGCAGATGATGGCCTTGCGTATCAACATGATAAGCAAAAAAACAGTCCGGCAGAAGCTTATAAGCTATTTTGAGTACCTTGCCGAGAAAACGGGCAGCACAAGCTTTGAAACGGAGCTGAGCCTGTCGCAGCTTGCAAATTATCTGTGCGTTGACAGGACAAGCCTGATGCGCGAGCTGCGCCTGATGCGCGAGGAGGGGCTCATAAGCTCCAGCGGAAGAAAGATAAATATGCTGAACATATAGAGCTTTACAGGAGGAATAGAGACATGGGCAGCTTTATTGTGACGACAGATTCCGGCTGTGATCTGCCGCTTAGCTTTTGCAGCAGCCGCGGTATAATTCCGCTTAAGATGAATTATGCCATCGGAGATAAGAGCTACACCGATACGATGGATCCGAAGGATCTCAAGTCGTTCTATGACGGGATGAGAGCCGGCGATGTGCCGAAAACAAGTCAGGTGACGCCGTATCAGTTCACGGAATTTTGGACGCCGCTGCTTGAAAAAAAGCAGCCGCTCATTCACATTGCGCTCGGCAGCGGGATATCCGGCACGTGGGCAAACGCGGTCTCGGCAGCGGATATGCTCATGCAGGAAAACCCCGGCGCGGATATAAGGGTCATCGACTCGACCCTTGCATCAGTAGGCTACGGTATGCTTGCCATACTTGCCGCCGATTTGCGCGACTGCGGCAGCAGCGCCGACGAGTGCCAGATGCAGCTTGAGAAGGTCAAAAGCAATATAAACACCTATTACACGACCGGCGACCTGACCTACCTTTACCGCAGCGGCAGAGTCAGCCGCACCGGCATGGTCATAGCCCACGCATTGAACATCTGGCCGATACTCAATCTCGACCTTGACGGACATCTTATTGTCCAGGCCAAGGAGCGCGGCAAAAAGAAAACCATCGAGCGTATACACAGGATCATAAGCGAGCTGTGCGTCGATCCCGAGGACCAGACGCTTTACATCTGCCACTCGGACATCGCCGAGGAGGCCGAGCAGTTCGGTGAGGATATCAAAAAAGAATTCGGCTTCCGCGACGTGTTTTACACCTATATCGGAACGACCATCGGCTCAAATTGCGGACCCGGACTTATGGCGGCGTTTTTCGTCGGCAAAAAAAGAACGAACTGAGAGGAAAAAAATATGAACGTTGATTACATTGATTTTAAAACCGTCAGCCTCACAAGCAAGCTTGACACAAGCATAGGCGCCGAGCTTCAGCTGACTCAGACCGGCAAGGTATCCGTAAAGCTCCCCGAAGAGTGGAGCGGCTTCGCGTTTTTGTATCTGAACATAGTCATCCACGACCCCGAGGATAAGTATTTTGTGTTCGATATCACCACCGAGACCGTCATTAAGCTGCCCGACGATGTCAAGGAGTTTTCGGAAGAGGCAATGAATGCCGGCATGGAAATCGCGCAGGATAAGACCTTCGAGGCCATCCGCGGCATTTCCGTGGCCATGGGCATAAACGAGCTTGATCTGAGCGGTAAGTGATATGAAGGAGCCGACGCTTGTTATAATGGCTGCCGGAATGGGCAGCCGGTTCGGCGGACTAAAACAAATAACCGCCGTTGATACCGAGGGGCATGCGATAATAGATTTTTCGCTTTTTGATGCTTACCGTGCAGGCTTTCGCAAGATCGCGTTTATTATAAAGCGCGAGATCGAGGAGAGCTTCAAGGCCGCCGTCGGCCTCCGCATGGAAAAGTATTTTGACGTGAAATACGTCTATCAGCAGCTCGACAAACTGCCCGGGGGCTACATTGTCCCCGAGGGAAGGGAAAAGCCCTGGGGCACGGGCCATGCGGTGCTGTGCTGCCGCGGCGTTGTGGACGGGCCGTTTGCGGTCATCAACGCCGATGACTTTTACGGCGCCGGTGCGTATAAGGCAATGTACGATTTCCTCAGCGGCGACAGGAAGCAGAGCGAGTACGCCATGGTGGGCTATAAGCTGCGCAATACCGTCACCGAAAACGGCTCGGTCGCGCGCGGCGTGTGCGATACGGAAAACGGATATCTTGTCGATATTACAGAGCGCACGCACATCGAAAAGCACGGAGAGGTCATCTCCCTCACCGAGGACGGCCTACACGGAGGACGGGCAGACCTTCGTTCCGCTGCCTGGCGACGCGACCGTGTCCATGAACTTCTGGGGCTTTTCGCCCATGATGCTCGAGCAGCTCAATGCGCGCTTCCCGGCGTTTTTGGATAAAAATCTGCCAGTCAATCCGCTTAAATGCGAATATTTTCTGCCTTTTGTCGCAAACGAGCAGCTAAAAGAGGGCCTTGCCACGGTCAAGATACTCGATTGCAGCGAAACGTGGTACGGCATGACCTACCGCGATGACCTCGACTCGGTAAAACGCGCAATAGCCGACATGAAATCACGCGGAGTGTATCCCGATAAGCTCTGGAAATGAGAAAATCGCCTCAGGTACAATTACCTGGGGCGATTTTTTCTGAAAATTTAAGCTGAGCGGTCGTCATCTGCCGTCGTTTATTTCCCCCAGTCGCCGGATATGCCGTCGGGGGCTTTGACGCGGCGATCGTTTTTGACATGGCCCTCGCGACCGCGATAATCGTTCGGTGCAACGTTTTCGCCCGACGGCAGATCGCCGTGTTTTTTGCTTTTTCTGCTCATAATTATCCTCCCAAAATGCAAAGTATCAGCCCATATATCACGCTGGCGGTGATGCCGTAGACTATAACGGGGCCTGAGATGATGAACATTTTTGCAGCCGTTCCGCTTATGAAGCCCTCGGTTTTGAACTCCAGCGCCGGTGCGACCATGGAGTTAGCAAAGCCCGTTATCGGAACGAGTGTGCCGCCGCCGGCAAAGCGCGCGATGCGGTCGTAAAGCCCAAGCCCCGTCAGCAGCGCTCCGAGGAAAACGAGCGTCGCCGAGGTCGCGCTTGAAGCTTCCGTTTTGCCGAGTCCGCAGTGGATGTACAGGCTCAGTATCGCCTCGCCGATGCAGCAGATAAGTCCGCCGACAAGGAAAGCCTTCAGGCAATTGCCGAGGCATTTTGAACGCGGCTGATGCGAGTCGGAATACTGCCGGTATTCGTCGTTGGTCATGTTCATAAGTAAAACCCCAAAAGAAAAATGCATCGGTCGTTACCGATGCATTTATGTTCTCCGAAAAATTTTGAATTATACGTCCAGTGTCAGGTTTTCAATGCCGTTTGCCTCAAACTCATCCATGTATTCATCCATTCGGCCGGTCAGCGCACCAAGATCGTCGCAATCCTCACCGAGATCGCGCCGGGCAAGCTCCTCGGCCAGAATATCGAAAAACACGGCGTCCTCATAATCGGCGATGGCCTCATGGATGCCGCCGTCCTCGTATGCGCGCGAGGGAAAAACATGCCCGTGCCACAGCTGGATGAGCGACTTCATGCCGTTTTTGGCACACAGCGAGAAAATCTTCTCCTGCACGATATCGTAGTCCTCGAAGCGGTCGGTTGTCCTCGTGGAGTTGAGTATCCAGTTGCCGATATACACAAGGTCGAGCAGTCTGCGGAATTCCTTTTCGGTCAGATCTATGTTCAAAGCGTGTGCCTCCGATCATGTTTGTAATTATATTATATCAGATAGACTGCCCCTTTGCCACAATAAAATCCTTGTAATTTTAGCTTACTTGTCATATTATATTATAGTTATAGTTTAATATGGAGATATTATCTGATGGACAACAGACCGATCGGAGTGTTTGATTCCGGCCTCGGCGGACTTACGGCTGTTCGCAGGCTCAGACAGATACTGCCGGATGAAAATATAATATACTTCGGCGACACCGGACGCATGCCCTACGGCGGCCGGCCGCGCGAGCAGATGCGCACCATTGCGCGGCAGAACATCACCTTTGCCGAGAGCTTTGATGTAAAGGTCATTCTTGCTGCGTGCGGAACGATATCGAGCAATGCGCCCGACATTATCGCCGCAAACGCGACGAAAACTATCGGCGTGCTCCTGCCGGGTGCGGAGAGACTTGCCGCGACGGGAAGAAAAGAGCTTGGCGTTATAGCAACCAAGACGAGCATCGAAAGCGGTGCGTTCCAACTCAGCATCAGCCGGTTTGCGCCCGATGCGAAGATAACGGCAGCCGCCTGCCCGGACTTCGTTCCGATGATCGAAAGCGGACACTATCTGCCGGATGACCCGATGGTGCAGCGCATCGTCGCGCAGTCACTCGAGCCGCTAAAGGACGTTGGCGCTCTGCTGCTCGGCTGCACTCACTATGGGCTTATAGCCGACGCGATATGCGAGTATCTCGGAAAAGACGTCGTCCTTGTCGGGGCGGCGGACGCTTCTGCGGAAACGACGGTGCGTTATCTGCGCGACTGCGACATGCTCGCATCCAGCGGCGGCAGCGAGAGCTATTACACAAGCGGCAGCACGGCTGATTTTGAGGCTCTGGCGCCCATTATGCTCGGCTACGGGCTTAAAAGCGCCGTGAACTATGTCGAGCCGTTCGCGCTGGACTGATGAGGTGAGCAAAAATGGATGCAGTGATTAAGATAACCGGCGTGCAGAACTTTATGCAGCCCGATGCAGAAACGGTCGAATTTGTCACCGACGGCGTTTACTGCCGCACCGAGGACGGATATCAGATATTTTACCACGAAAGCGCACTGACCGGTCTTACCGGAACGAGCACCACGGTGGATATAACGTGTAACGCGATCACCGTTGAGCGCAAGGGTATGCTGAACACAAAAATGGTGTTCCGCGAGGGCGAGAAGGACAGATTCCTGTACGATACGCGCTTCGGAAGCGCGACGATGGGCATTGAAACGCGCAAGGTCGCCGCGAGTTTTGACGATTACGGCGGAGATCTGAGCATCGACTATGTGGTCAACATGGAGCACACCGTTGCAAGCAGAAATAAACTGAATATGAGCGTAAGGCTCAGAAGCTGAGAGGATAGATAATATGGCAAACATGATACAGAAGGCAAAACAGCAGGTCACGGAGCTTGTGACCGCGGCATACCTTGCCGCGGCGGAAAAGGGCGAGCTGCCTGCCGGACTTACGCTCAACGGCAGCGTCGAGATACCCAAGGATACCGCAAACGGCGACTACGCGGCAAACTACGCAATGGCAAGCGCAAAGCTTATGCGCATGCCGCCGCGCAAGGTCGCGGAAACGCTTATCGCAAACATGAAGCTTGACGGAAGCTGGTTTGAAAGCGTCGATGTCGCAGGCCCCGGATTTATGAATTTCCGCATGGGCAGCAAGTGGTATTCCGACGTTCTCAAAAACGTTGCCGAGGAGGGCGACAGCTTCTGCAACTGCAACATCGGCGAGGGCAAAAAGCTCATGGTCGAGTTCGTGTCCGCAAACCCCACCGGCCCCATGCACATGGGCAATGCGCGCGGCGGCGTTCTGGGCGATGCGCTTGCATCCGTCCTCTCTCGTGCAGGCTACGACGTCTGGCGCGAGTTCTATGTCAACGACGCCGGCAACCAGATTGAAAAGTTCGCAAGCAGCATCGAGGCGCGCAGCATCCAGCTCCTTAAGGGCGAGAATGCGATAGAGTTCCCCGAGGACGGCTATCACGGCGACGATATCAAGGAGCTTGCAAAGCTATTCTGCGAAAAGTACGGCGACAACTGGCTCAAGCTCGACACCCCCGAGCGCCACAAGATGATGGCCGAGTTCGGCCTGTCGATAAACCTGCCGAAGATGAAGCGCGATCTTGCGCGCTACGGCATCGAATACGATCAGTGGTTCCTCGAATCGAGCCTGCATGCCAGCGGCTATGTCGCCGATTCCGTGCAGAAGCTCACAGACGCAGGCTTTACATATGAAAAGGACGGCGCACTGTGGCTGCACACATCGAAGATCCTTGCAGACAAGCTCCTTGCCGCCGGCAAGAAGCCCGAGGACATCGAAAAGCTCGAGCTCAAGGACGATGTTCTGCGCCGCGCAAACGGGTTCTACACCTATTTTGCCGCCGACATCGCCTATCACCGCAACAAGTTCGAGCAGCGCGGCTTTGACAAGGTAATAAACGTCTGGGGTGCCGATCACCACGGCCACGTCGCACGCCTGAAAGGCGCAATGGATGCCCTCGGTCTCGACGGCGAGCACAGGCTCGATATCGTGCTCATGCAGCTTGTTAAGCTTATGCGCGGCGGCGAGGTCGTGCGTATGTCCAAGCGCACGGGCAAGACCATTTCGCTCTCTGACCTGCTCGATGAGATTCCCGTCGATGCCTGCCGCTACTTCTTCAACGCCAAGCCGGAAACGCAGATGGAGTTCGATCTGGGTCTGGCCGTGCGGGAGGACAGTGAAAACCCCGTGTACTATGTGCAGTACGCCCACGCCCGCATCTGCTCCATCCTGAAGAAGATGGAGAGCGAGGGCGTGCAGTTTGCCGGTGCCGAGAAGGTGAACGCCGCCCTGCTGACTGAGCCCAGCGAGATGGATCTGATCCGGATGCTGGCAGCCTTCCCGCAGGAGATCGTCATGGCGGGCGCGAAGGACGACCCCAGC
>ERZ779673.1013-NODE-1013-length-10676-cov-2.028340_pt1 | contig 10676 bp, 9 predicted proteins | sample MGYA00511956_ERZ779673 | MGnify/ENA primary metagenome ERZ779673 (study PRJEB29588, sample SAMEA2152065) | human gut metagenome | biome: human gut; feature: human-associated habitat; material: faeces | place: Denmark | collected 2008/2010 ... | reverse complement strand
CCGCCTAAATCAGGCGGTTTTTTGGTCACTGGGTGTGAATCGTTAGTAAGTGTAACACCCCAAAATCCATTGAAAATACTGCATTTTTCAGCATTGACTCGTGGGCAAAGAAAGCACTAATCCGTGCAAAGGATACAGCAAATTGGATTCAGAATGACATTAGGGGTACTCACTTGATTTTGGCAAAGTGTAGGTCAAATACAAAGCACAAGGAATAACCGTTGACATGGCGGCTATCCCTCAAGACTCTTATAAACTTACATAGAAGCAGTAAACCGTGACTCCCCTTTCAAAATTTGCCCAACTTACTCTTCTTTATCCGAATATAGATCATTGGTATGGTTACTTCGGTATTGTTGCGGAGAAACTCCATGATATCTCTTAAAACACTTGTAAAAGTAACTTAAGTTATCAAACCCACAGTCAATAGAAATGTTAATTATACTGTCTGTCGTATTTTCAAGTAGATAAGTTGCATTTAAAATGCGTTTTTCATTAATATATTGCGATGGTGTAATGCCTAAATATTTCCGAAAAGAATTTGCAAGATATGATGCGCTTTTTCCAGAGATTTCAATCATTCTCTGTACTCCGCCAGAACAGTTTTCCAATGAATCCATTATTGAGGTCAATTGACGAAACCAGTTCGGTATAACAGTGTGAATAGTGTTATTATTCCGCAGTGAGTTACCAAGAAGATTTATAATTAACAGTTTGGCTTCAGCAGAGAAAATTGTGGTATTATTATATTTCGTGGCTGTTTCAAATAATGATTTAAGAAGATTGAGTGATGCAGCATCAATATGCCTGAAAAATGGTGCTGTAGTATTAAATACGGATGAAGAATCTATGCTGTCTCCAAGATAATCTATTGCGGAATCAAAAGTTTTGCGTTGAATAGTGATATTTAGTTGTGAACCTAGCACAGAACTTCGAAGAATTTTTTGATGGCATTCATATGGACGAAAAATGAAATAATCTCCTGAATTTACGTTGAAAGTCTGATTATCTATTATTACAGTGGCTTCACCTTGACATAATAGAAATATTTCATAAAAATCATGATAATGAGGGAAATCAATCGAACCCCACCCTATACCAATATCGCCTGTCATTTGAGGCTCGGAGTATTTAATAAATTTTTTATTTGCATCCATATATTTACCTCAACACAATTCACAAGAAAAAAGATTTAATTGTTAAATAAGCATAACACATCCCCGCTGAATAAACAAGATATTTGGTAGAGATTAAATCAGCTGTTCCTTGCGTATCAGAATGATTTTTATATGCGCTAGCTAAATCGCGCGAATCTGACAAGTGTGCAAAACTCAACAATTCTGTCATATTTCTATTGCATCGTGATATCGAAAAAATGTCCAGGAATATTTCCCATTTCATTTGGTAAAACCATTTCATAGCGTAACAAGAAAGCGCCCATGGCAAGAATAATGAATAAATGATACTGCAGCCTCTAATAGATAGCGGCTGCAGTTTTTTCATATTACACTATACTCCTCTGCCTATTAAATAGCCGTTTTGACTTGTATAGCATGAATAAGAGGCAACAATGACCTCTGTCCAAAGGATTACGGTTAATCTCAATACTTGCTACTAATAACCATTTGACTTTGAGCTTAGAGTTCTTTGTTGTGGAGAATGCAAAAGTTTTGTTGTGTATTCATATCTAAGCTTGACATGAAATTTTTCAATTGAAACTCTGCATACTGTAAATGCAGTTACCAATTCCGCTGTTATAGGCATAATAAGAAAAATATGCGCAAATTTGCTCGAAATGTGAAATAACTACAAGTGAAGTGTACAAAAGTAGGCAGGCCCTATGCACAAAAAGACACGTGAAAACGGAAAAAAACAACATATATCCGTCGTGAATAGTAGAAAAACACGGGGTGCTATTTTCTATGCAAAATCAATATTGCGAAAAATAAGTTCAATAAATAACACAAGATAAACAATAAAAGGTGATAAAATACAATATAGTCAGTCTGTTCTATGCATTTTACGAAGCAAATTGTGCAATATGCACATTTTTCACATTTGTTTTTATAGATGTTGTTCAAATGAATCTGATTACTGCATCAAATGCTCCCGCCTGAAGCCGTTATATATTGGGAGCAAAAAATCCATTACAATAAAACAAATTATATGCACATACAGCATGAAAATAGGGAGGTCGAATAAAGAGTGCAAAACACAATCCTATCGTTAAAAGGAGTTACCAAACGCTATCCTGGCGTTGTGGCGCTGGATAAGATTTCTGTTGACTTTAAAAAAGGTGAAGTACATGCTTTGCTTGGCGAAAATGGTGCCGGTAAGTCAACTATGATTAAAGCCATAACAGGGGCAATTGACATTGATGAGGGTGTAATTGAATTTGAGGGAAAAGAGTACAAAGGCTTTACAACTTCATCATCCCGAGATCTTGGAATCAGCGCAGTATATCAGGAATCAAATTTAGTTACTCAGATATCAGTAGCGAATAACATCTTTTTAGGCGACTACAAAACAAAAGGTGCATTTGTCGATGATGACGCAATGAATAAAAAAGCTGAAGAAATTCTTCACTCGCTGGGATTTAATGTCAATGTCAGAAAGCAGGCATTACTTCTATCAGAAGCACAGAAGCAGCTAGTTGAAATTGGCCGAGCATTGGTGCGTAACCTGAAAGTAATAATTCTTGACGAGCCGACCTCTGCGCTGATGAATGCTGAGGTCGATATGCTTTTCGATGTTATTCAAAAGCTTAAGGAGCGTGGAATAACAGTAATATATATTACACATAGGATAGAAGAGTTATTCAGAATCGCAGATAGAGTAACCATTATGCGCGACGGTACATGGGTGAATACTGTAAACATAGCCGATGTTGACAGGGCAAGCCTGATAAGCGCAATGGTGGGAAGAGCATTTGTTGAATCCTACCCGAAGCTTGATCTGAGCAAGGTAGGAGAGACTGTTCTCAAGGTCGACCACCTCAGCGGTGATGCATACACAGACATTTCCTTTGAGGTTAAGGCCGGCGAGATCCTAGGCTTTGCAGGTCTAATCGGCGCAGGCAGGACGGAAATTGCCAGAGGCGTGTTTGGAGCGGATTCGATAAAGAGCGGAAAGATCTATATGCACGGCAAGGAAGTCAGGATAAAAGAGCCAAAGGATGCCATTAAACACCGTATAGGCTACATTCCCGAAGAGAGAAAAACTCAGGGACTATTTCTGATTGACTCCATCAGGCACAATGTTTCAATAGCATCCATAAACGGCGTGTCAAAGTTCGGCTTTGTGAACCATTTTCTTGAGAAAGAGAAGTCAGATAAGTACTGCCTGAAGATGCGCGTAAAAGCACCGTCGTTTGAAACGAAGGTGATGAACCTCTCGGGCGGCAATCAGCAGAAGGTGCTTGTCGCAAAATGGATGGCAACTCAGTGCGATGTGGTTTTCTTTGATGAGCCGACAAGGGGAATTGACATTGGTGCAAGAAGAGAAATCTATGATCTGATGGTAGCTATGGCGGCAGAAGGATTAGCAATAGTCCTCATTTCCTCGGATATGATGGAAATAATGGGCATGTGCAATAGAATTATGGTCTTTTACGAAGGCTCTTTCGTAGGAGAGCTTCCCGGATATACATCCACTCAGGAACAGATAATGCAGTACGCCTCAGGCTACAAATCAATAGATAAATAATTCGAAAAGAGGATTTTTAGATGGAAAAAAGATCTTTCAAAGAAAAGTTTTTTAACTTGGCAAGGACATACACAATTTTCTTCGTGCTGATTGCCGTATTTGCTCTGTTTGCCATATCCCTGGGTTCAAGGTTCACTAACAGCACAAACATTCTCAATGTGGTTCGTTCCTGCTCAATGGTCGGATGCCTATGCTGCGGATACTGCTTCGTTATGATATCTGGCGGCTGCGATATTTCTACCGGTTGGCAGATGAACCTGGCAATGGCCATCATGGCAAAGCTTATGGTTGAGCAGGGTGTTGCTCCTGCTATTGCGGTAATACTTGGAATTTTAGTCTGCATCCTTTGTCAGCTTTTCAATGCTATTATTGGCATAAAGCTCAATCTGCACGGCTTCATGGTCACTCTGGCAACTATGAATGTCTTCCAGGGAATTACAATGCTGTACACAAAGGCAAAGAACATCATCGGTCTTCCCCAGGGCTTCAACTACGTCGGTCAGGGCTATCTGATGGGCAAGATTCCTGTTGCAGTTGTGATTCTGATTATATGTACTATTGTTACACATATTGTTCTGACTAAAACGGTCTTTGGACGTTATGTCTTTGCAATAGGCGGAAATGCTGACGCCGCAAAGCTCTCCGGTATCAACGTAAACAAATACCGTCTGCTGATTGCAAGCTGGTGTGGACTGTTTGTCGGTATTGCAAGTTGGATCATGCTTTCCAGACTGAACACCGGCTACCCATCTGCTGCAACAGGCTATGAATTCAAGGCTATTCTTGCTTGCTGTGTCGGTGGCGTAAGTATGATGGGCGGAGTAGGCAAGGCCTTTGGCGTGTTCTGCGGTGCACTTACCATTGCTGTCCTGGGCAACGGCCTGACTATTGCCGGGGTGTCCGAGTTCTGGCAGTATATTATCAACGGCGCTTTGATGTTAGGTGCGGTTGCATTTGATCAGCTTATTACTGCAAGTACAATCAAGCGCAGTAAGCTTGCTCAGGTTAAAGAGCAGAGAAGTTCTGAAGTAAAGGCATGATAAAGTACATGTTATTAAATTTTCCTTTTTAAAAACAAGGAGAAGGAGTAAAAAAATGTTTAAGTCATATATCATTAACGCAAAAGAACCCAATAAGGGGGCAATAAACTTCAGCGAGCTCCTTGATGCTCCTGCTGGGAAGCATGGTTTTCTGGGCACAACAGAAGACGGACACCTTGCATTTGAAGATGGCAAGAGATTTAGAATCATTGGAACTTCAATGGTTAAATCGGGTTGCCTGCCTGAACATGATGTTGCAGAGTGTGTAGCAGAGAGACTTTCAAGCAATGGAATCAACATGGTGCGCATGCATTATGCTGATGGCATATGTGATGTTGGAAATTATGATGGCAATGAATTACTTCTTATCGACTATTCGAAGGGCAATTCCAGAGAATTGAACGAAGTAGCACTTGAGCATCTTGACTACTTTACCAGCTTAAGCAGAGAGGAATTTATGTCCAGCTAGATACTTTTGTCGGAAGGAATTGGCAGCCAGAAGGCGACGGGTTGGACTATCCAGACACTTTTCCCGAAAACTGGGCTCCAAAGAACTCCAACATATTCAACAGACGGATGATAGAGTTGCAGAAGGAGTTCGACGTCAAATTTCTGACGCACTTCAACCCTTATACAGGTCTCAGATATGTAGATGATCCTGCAATTGCAGTGGTTCAGGTAATGAACGAGAACTCAATGCTATGGGATTTCGGTGCAAATTTCAATCTGGACACGCTGGGTCCGAACTACAAGCGCGAGCTGCAGAAAAAGTGGACTGCATGGCTGAAGAAAAAATACGGCACGAATGAGGCATTAAAAGAGGCATGGACGGATATGTTCGGCGTATGTGCACTGGAGGTCGTTGAAAATGTCGATTTCAGCGTGCAGCTTCCCGCACAGATTTGGCAAACTAACAAAGTAGTTGGTTCAGAACATGATGCTGCACAGTATCAGTCCGATTCACAGACAAGAATGTCCGATTTTGTTGAGTTCCTCATTGAGACTGAAAATGCATTTACCAAAGAAATGTATGATCATCTCAGAAGCATAGGCGTCAAGTGCGGAATAAACACAACTAACCTCATCAGAGGCGCAGCAAATGTATACACATCTACAAGAAACTGTACTGTGCAGGAACACGATGCATACTATAATCATCCCTACTGCGGTTTTTCTCCTCCTGCAAAGGTCAGCCGTATTCCAATGGTAGAGATAGACCCGAGAGCCAATGTTACCGGTCAGTTTACAGCCAACAACCTTATTACTCAACTTACTAATGCCAAGGTTGAGGGAATGCCGTTAATTATTGCCGAGTGGAATGATGTGTCTCCTACTCCCTTTGACGCTGAAGCCATGTTGGAAATGACCGCATACGGTTCTCTTCAGGATTGGGATGGTATGAACAATTTCATGTACAATCAGGAATCAACTATGAAGGGACTTGAGCACGAGGATCTGTCCTTCTACTTCATCAATAGCAATGACCCGTCAAAGTGGGGCGAGTACGGTATCAGCTCTTATGTGTTCCAGAAACACCTGATAGAGCCTGCAAAGAATACCGTTTATCTCTGCTACACAAATGATGACATCAAGGCCAATCCTGATGCACCTTCAATGATCCCCCATACCGTGCTTCCCTTCTTCTCAAAGGTTGTTACCAAATTTTCTGATGATGGCAAGTTCACAGTAGGTGAAAATGAAGTGGCGATTTCAGGCGGATATACACCTACAGGAGACTTCACGGAAGCATCTCATGCCATTGTGTTCTCGGACAGCCCCTATGCTGACCTGCATCACAAGAAATACGGAAAATGTGAGTACCTGGCAAAGCACACTGAAGAGAAAACGCAGAGCTTCTATGGACTTGGTAAAATTGGCGAAAAACGTCTTGTCATTGAGGACGGCAAAAAGTTTTCTAGAGATGGCTTTGTTTACGGCGATGTGACCTCTGAGGCTATGCGTAGATGGGGCCTCATTAACAGTGATCAGGGTATTGTCAATGGAAATTGGTTCAAGTCTGACACGGATGAGCTGGCAATGTGCCCCGAAAAGGGTGTGTTTATCTGCGAAACAGAACAATTTGCAGCATTTGCCGGACATCCTGAAAAAATTCAGAAGGTCGGCAACGCAGAGTTTGAAATCTCAAACGGCATCATGTCCATGAATCTTCTCTCCAGAGACGGTAAGCCCTTGACCGACAGTGATTATATTCTCATGACTTGTATAGGTGAGACCACAAATGAAGGCATGAAGTTTGAAGGTGAATGGCTTCTCGACTTTGGTCATGCACCTGTGCTGGTAGATCAGATTGAAGGAAAAGTAACTATTGCAAATGCAAAGAAGACGCTAAAGGTCTACGCACTAGCTCCCAACGGCGATAGAAAGGAAGAAATTCCCGTTGCCTTTGATGGAGACAATGCAGTATTTGAGTTCACCAACAAAGAAGCTGCCATTCACTACGAGTTGAGAAGCTAAAGCAGGCAGAAGACAGGTAACAAAAATTGCAGATTTATAATGGATTTTAGCGGAGCAAACCGTTAAAAAATATAAGGAGGAAAAAATGATGAAAAAATTCCTGGCAATTATCCTAGCACTTATAATGGTCGTTGGCACTGCAGCATGTGGCGCAAAGCCTGCGGCAAATGATCCCACAGCTGGATCAAACCCTCTCGACGTAAATGGTGACGGCAAAGTTATCTTCGGCGTAGAGATCCAGACCGAGACCAGTGACTGGCATGCAACCTTCGCAGCAGACAATGAGAAGTTCTTCAAGGAAGAGTGTGGCGCTGATGAAGTTCTGATTTCTTCTTCCGAAATGGACGTCAATAAGGGCATTGCTGACCTTCAGGCCTTCCAGGCAGCAGGCTGTGATGGTGTAGTTATGATTCCCGATAGTGCAGTTGCAGCTGCAGACATCATCAAGGAACTGACTGAGTCCGGTATGTTTGTTGCAACCAACGCTTCTCTTGAAGAGATCCCCGATCAGACCGTCGGTGGTGTATTTGACCACTATACTTTCGGTTACAACATCGGTGAGGCAGCCGGTAAGTGGCTTGCTGAAAACGGATACAATGTCGCTGAGACCCAGATTGCAACTTCACACTACGCACTTTCAAAGCAGGACTTGGTCGACCGTTATGACGGCATGATTAAGGGCATTACCGATAATGCTCCCAACGTGACTATCGTTGCAGACTACACATCCGCTGATGCAGCTGCAGAGAGCAGCAATATCGAGACCGCACTTACCACTTACCCCGAGCTGCGTGCATGGGTCAGCCTTTGGGACGGACTGGCAAGCCTTGAGGTTGTAAAGACCATGGGCTATAATAGCAAGGACTTCGGCCTGTTCTGTGGTGAGCAGTCTCAGGAAATGGCAGATGCACTTGCAAATCCTGAAAATGTTGCACTTAAGGGCTTTGCTATCATGACTGCAGGCGAGCACTATGAGAACAATACTATATATGCAAGAGAACTCGTAAAGGCAATGAGAGGCGAAGAGTATAGCAATCCCGCTGTTGTAATTCCGGGTGGATACTGCACCATCGAGAACGTCTACGAAATATGGCCTGATACCAAGGTATACTAAGAAAAATTCACCAAATCATGCGTTAGTTTGCGGGCATATTCTTATGCCCGCAAATTAAAGAAGGGGACAATATAAATGAAAAAAATGTAAATATGTATGATGATACTTTAAATAATGTTAGAACATATTCTAGACCTTCAGATTTAAGAATAACAGATATTAGATTTGCTGACATCGTTGGTGCACCGATGCACTGCATCTTAATGAAAATTGAAACTAATCAGGGTATAGTCGGTTACGGAGAAGTGAGAGACTGGTCATGTAAAGATTATGCGCTTATGTTGAAGTCAAGACTTCTAGGCGAAAATCCCTGCGAGATAGATAAATTGTTTAGAAAGATTAAACCTCTCGGCACACATTCCAGAGGTGCAGGCGGAGTTTGCGGCGTTGAACTCGCTCTATGGGACATAGCCGGTAAAGCTTATGGCATTCCCGCATATCAGATGCTCGGAGGTAAGCACAGAGATAAGATCCGAGTGTACGCTGATACCGATATAGACGGAAAGCCTGATGGCAAGAGAATGGGTGAAGCACTTAAGTCTAGACTGGATAAAGGCTTTACTCTCGTAAAGATGGACTTAGGCATTGATCTGCTGTATGATGTTCCTGGTGCTCTTTGCGCGCCTACCGGTATAATTGATGACATCAGACAGGCATCTCTGTCTGACGTTATGAGTTTTAAAGGAACCACAGAAGAAAGATATTTACGTCATCGCAGAGTATATCCTCAGTATATTCCTCATCCTCAGACGGGAATACAGATAACTGAACTGGGCCTTGATTGGCTTGAGCAGTATTGTCAAGATATTCGCAGCATCATCGGCTATGATGTTCCCATTGCTATTGACCATCTTGGCCATATTGGTGTTAATGAAGCAATTAAACTTGGAAAGAGAATCGAAAAGTACAATATTGCATGGATGGAAGATGCAATTCCCTGGCAGTTTACAGAGCAGTACAAACTGCTTCAGTCCTCTATCAACATTCCTGTCTGCACCGGTGAAGATATCTATTGCCATGAAGACTTCGTTCCCCTAATCAAGTCCGGCGGTGTTTCTATTATTCACCCTGACATTCTCACTTCCGGTGGTCTTCTTGAAACCAAGAAAATTTCCGATATTGCTGGCGAAAATGGTGTCGCGATGGCTATTCACATGGCTGAGAGTCCTATCGCAGCAATGGCAGCCGCAAATCTTGCTGCAGCCTGTGACAACTTCTTGGCACTTGAATTTCATTCCCATGATGTGGAATGGTGGGACGATTTGGTTTCTGGCCCCAGTAAACCGATAGTAAATAATGGATTTATTACTTTGGATGACTGTGCACCGGGTCTTGGTATAGCAGAGCTGAATGACGAGGTAATTAAAGAACATCTTCATCCCGACGTACCCGGAATTTGGGAATCCACCGAGGAATGGAACGATAGATATGTATACGACAGAATTTGGAGCTGAAAAATGCTAAACGGAAAAATTTGCTTTATAGCAGATGCTTCTGAAAAAACAGGGCAGAGCGTTGGCTTTGCCCTTGGAAAACAAGGCGCGAAGCTAGTGCTGTGTCTTCCTCAGAATAAGAAGCCTGATGAGTTGTTCCTAAATAGACTTAATGATGCAAACATTTCTTATATGTTTGTAAATGCGAATCTTGAAAACATCAACGAGGCAGAGAATGCTGTCAGTTTAGTTAAAGCAGAGAAAAGTTTTGGACGAATCGATGCACTATTTTATAACATAAGACCTGACATCATAAAGTGCAGGATGACAGAGATAAACTCTGAGCAGCTTAGTTGTCTAATAAACGATTATATTTGCAAGGTTTTTGTAACAACAAAGATTATTGGAAGTGCAATTTCTGAGAATGGCGCTGGTAGCATAGTGTTCTTAAGTTCTGTTAATGCAGAAAAGCCTACAGGAATGTTCGGATTATGGTCGGTTTATTTCGGCGCATTGAGAAACCTAAGCAGAGAGGCCGCACTATATTTTGGCGTTAAGGGCGTTAGGTCAAACAGTATCGAGCGTGGTCCAATGGGTGGGGAAGATATTTCTTTCAAGAACGATTTATCTAGGTTCTACCAAGGATACATGTACAAAATACCTTCTGGATACATTGGAACATTATCCGATCTTGCATCATTAACCGCTTATTTATTATCAGATTCCAATAAGTATATTAATGGAGCAGAGATTAGAATGGATGGCGGTTTATTGCTACAATATATTGATGTCGTGTCAAATGCAAATGCATGCATGAGAAATAACGGAGGCAAAGAATGACTCAGGAAATGTTAGGGAAAACCATTCTTGTAACGGGCTCCGGCAAGGGATTGGGAAGTGCAATTGCCA
>ERZ779673.1010-NODE-1010-length-10698-cov-1.938833_pt1 | contig 10698 bp, 10 predicted proteins | sample MGYA00511956_ERZ779673 | MGnify/ENA primary metagenome ERZ779673 (study PRJEB29588, sample SAMEA2152065) | human gut metagenome | biome: human gut; feature: human-associated habitat; material: faeces | place: Denmark | collected 2008/2010 ... | reverse complement strand
GTCAATCTCTCCGTTCTTCACGCAGGCGGATTTGAAGATACAATACAGGATCAGTGCCACGGTCACGGGCAATACGCTTTTGAAGAAAAATGCTTTGATTGCTTCGCTTCTTGTCATCGGTAAAACCTCCTTCCGCAGTTCCATTATACAGGATGCCGGGAGCTGCGCCCAGCGTCTTTCAGAGAAAATTATTCAAGTTCATGCCGCCGCTGTTGTTCCTGTTCCTTTGGAACGGTCAGCAGCGCATCCACATTCTGCTTGACGGTATCGTATTCCTGGGCTTCGGTTCTTGCCGCTTTGTATTCAGCAAGGAGCCGTTCCTTTTCTGCGTTGAGATTGGCAAGCTCCGTTTTCATGCTTTCCGTTGTCGGCAGCGGCACAGCCCCCATCCGTTTCAATTCTCTGGCGGCCGCTTCAAAAAGGATGATCTCGCTCTCATGCCCCCGCAGGAACTTTTCTTTATCATTCGATTTACGGTATCGGTCATAAAGCGGCTTTAGCTGACGGTAAGTTCCGGCATGCTTCATCACAAGGGCAAGTTCGGCACTTCTGCTTTCTATCCGCTTGATCTCTGCATGAGCGGTATCCCTGCGTGCGGATACTGCGGTCAATTTGCTTTCCAGTTCTCCATAACTGCTTATCCCGTGTTCCGTCAGGAAATTCATGGTCTTGGCGGCCTGTTTCAGATTGTTCAGCTTCGCCCAATGGGTGAAGCCTGCGCTCTGCTGTGCCTTGATGTTGTTCTGGATATCAATGAGCAGGCTGATCTTTCCGTTCTGCGGTTTCGGCTGGCGGGAAGGTCTGGAACGTCCGGCAATCCGGGCGGCAAGGGCTTCTTCGGTGTAGTCCACACCCAGGGTTTTCAGACGGGTGAATCGTTCCTGATCCGGCGCTCTGGCGGAGATATACTTGCCGCGCTTGATCTCATAACCTTCTCTCTGCAGGCGGCGAAGCAGTTCTTCTAAATCGGAACAGGCTGGCAGAAGCCGGTCAATGGCAGCTTTCAACTTTGCCTTATAGCTGGTGCCGTTCTGCGTGGCCTGATGTTCAATATAGCTCTTGCCCTTGTCCTGTCCGGGGATGATGACGGACAGACCGTGTTCCTTGCAAAGCCGGTCCGAAGTGCGGCGGATATAGTGATAACTCCGCTTGTTGGAATGATAGTGCTTATGATCCGCAAAGCTGACCGCATTGAAAATCAGGTGGTTATGAACATGATCTTTGTCTATATGGGTGGTAAGTACAAATTCATACTTGCCGCCCAAGATTTCTTTTGCAAGTTCCATGCCTATTTCATGGGCCTGTTCCGGCGTAACCTCCCCAGGCTGAAAGGCTTGGATCAGGTGACGGCCCAGGTTCGTTCCCTTGTCGATGGCATGGCGGCGGGTCCAGGAAAATTCGATATCCGCAGTTTCGGCGGCGCAGCCATAGGAGGATACAAGCAGCTTTCCGTCCGTCTTTTCCGGGTTGCAGATATAGTCAATGGCTGCTTTCAGCGTTGATTTGATAGGATGTGTCTTTGTAACTGCCATATCTCGTCCAGCCTTTCCCGTATCTCGTCCATGTCGGCCTGATACGCAGGACCTCCGGCGTTGATCCGCTTGGCGATCTGGTTGATGTTCCGGCCGATGGCAGAAAGCTCTTTGGTAAATGCCTTGATATCTGCGGTGTCCGTATAGATGATATACCCGTCAATCGCCATCTTGCGGAGGTAGGCACCATATCTGCGTGTGGGTAACTGGCTCATTTTTTCGTCTATGAGCCGCTTTTCGTCCTCCGTAACATAGAATTTCATTTGGATATTCCGCTTTCGGTTTGCCATGCGCCGCCTCCGTTCTTTATAAGGGTTTGGGACTATCCCAACAAGCAATTTTGAATTTTCGGGCAAGGGACCTGAAAATCTCAAAATTCGCAAGCGGGTACTCGCTTGCTGTGCTTGCTACCGTATCTTATCCCTACTTATAAAGCGTTTCGGAAACCTCAAAATGCCCGCAAAATAAGAAAAACAGAGGATGTTCAGACACCCTCCGTTTCTTCATTCGGCTTTTCAATTTTTAAGGCCCCGTCGATGGCGCCTTCCACGATAGGCAAATATTGTTCCGGGCAGAGTTTCAACTTCTGTCCGACCCGCTGGCGCAGCTCGCTTTCCTCTCGCATGACCTCTGGATTGAAATATCTCTCCATCGGCAAGCCGCAGATTTTTACAAGCTGAATGATAACCGGCAAACTTGGAATCGTTTGCTCTAATTCGATATTGGCAAGATAGCGCGGATCAACATGTATCTGCTCTGCCAACACTCTGCGAGACATATTCAAAGCCTCCCGCGCGGCTTTTATATCTGCACCAAAGGTTTCAAAGCCAGGGCAGTCTTTAACTTTTGCCATTCAACATCACCCACATACATTTTATATTTCATAGTTTGCACATGGAATGATTTAATATGCACCGAACCTACATTTTATAATTCTTTGTTATGCCATGCTCTCCTTGACTGACTACCAAATATGAAGTATTATATGCTTAGTCTTGACTAACTTAAAAAGGAGGGCGCACAATGACAAATCAATACATGACAAAGCTGTACCATGATCTGCTCTCCAACTCTCCACAGACAGTGACAATAGATATTCCGGCTGATATGGGAACAGGCCAGATTTCACAGGTTGTTACAAAGCAAGGAGCTGTTGTATCAGACTGGAAAATGAATTATTTTTCAGATATGAATGTGCAGGGTGTAAGCTGCGAAGATTATATTCAACTTTTATTTTGCTTTAATGATGGCGTATCGTGGAATATTGCAGATGCACGTCAATGTGTCAGCATACAGAAAGGCGAATCCTGTATTTATCGAGGACATGGTAAGATGGAATATATGTGTTATTCCGGAAAGACAAACTTTCTTTTCAAAAATATAAAAATTCCCATGCCCTATTTTCATAAAATTTTGAGTGACTACTTTGAAGATAGTGAGATAGATGCTTATGAGAAAAAATTATTGACTGGCATTTCAAAAGTGAGTATCACCCCGTATATGGAACATATTTTTGCGGAGGTAAAAGATTTTACGCAATACCGGGGCGGTTTAGGGTATTTATTTCTGGAAAGCAAGGTCTTTGAATTGCTGTCCGTGTATTTGAGTGAAGTATTGGAACTCAGTATTCTTTCATCGAGTTATATCAGCATTTCTAAAAGTGACAGGGACTCAATTACCGAGGCAAAGCGGATTATCGACAGCCAGCTTGCTTTTGCACCGAGTTGTGAGGAACTGGCGAAAAAGGTCAATATCAGTGTTTCCAAGCTGACAAAGGGATTTAATTCTTTATTTGGGACATCGGTTCACGCATACATCATAGATCAAAGACTGGAAAAAGCGGCAGGGCTACTTTTGGAAAGCGACTTGAACGTAAGCCAGATTGCAACGCTGGTTGGATATTCAAAACCAAGCAATTTTGCGGCTGCGTTCAAAAAGAAATATGGAGTAATACCTAAGAACTATAAAGATGAAAATACGATTGGCTAAACCTAAAAAAATACCGTTTTTGGGTAGAATGAAATCGGGTTTGGGTTGGATGTAACAACGGAAATTGGTACAATTTGCGATGTGGTTAGAGAAGATTAACCGCATCGCATTTTTTATTTTCCAAATAAAGTGAGGAGGAATAAGAGTATGAAACAAAAGCTAAATGCGAAAGATTTTATTCTCATCGGTGTTTTAACGGCCCTCATGTGGATTATCTGCATGGTTATCAGCACCATTATGAGCGTGGCTGGCCCGGTGACAAACGTATTTTACCCGTCCGTTGTTGCGATCCCGAATGGCATCGTTATGATGCTCCTGCTGGCTAAGGTTCCGAAGAAAGGCGTGTTTACCATTTGCGCCGCAATTCAGGCTATCCTGTTCCTGCTGGTTGGTGCTTTCTGGTTTATTCCTATCGGCTTGGTAATTGGCGGTATCATTTGCGATTTTCTGGTTATGAGCCGGAATGAAATCACAATGAAGTCCATGATGGCAGCCTATGCGCTGTTCAGTGCTATCTTCGCTTTTAGTGCTATCTGCCCCATCAAATTTCTTCAAAGCGCATTTGTCGGAGCAATGGAGAAAAACAATATTGCACCAGAGTACATTCAGGGAATGTTGAGCATTACTTCCGTTCCCATGCTGGTAGTCATTGTTGCTGCCGGATTGGTGGGAGGTCTGATTGGTGGCTTTATCGGTCAGAAAGCATTAAAAAAACACTTTATCAAAGCTGGACTTGTTTCAGTAAAATAACAGGATCAGCCCCCTGAAACTTTATCAGGCAATACAGGCAAGCGGGCTGCCTGACTTCAGAGCGTGGGGCTGAGAACAGTCCCGCGTTTTGATTTTTATAGGGAGACATTTGAATGGAAGAAGCACAAATTAAACAAATAATTGAGCGCCAGCCCCTACACGGCTCTGCGCTCCTCGACCCACGCTGCAAGATACTTCTTTTGGTCTGCATTGGTTTTGTCAGTTATTTTCTGGCCGGAGAAGTTGTCAGTCTCGCGCTCATGCTGGTTTATGGGCTGTTTATTGCCTTGGGTAACGGTGGAAAATGGGCTGTCAAAATGATAGTGACCTATATTATTGTTGCTTATCTCAATGCCCTGCTCCGTTATGTCCAAGTTCCGGTTTTAAGTGTGATTATGAGCGTGTTCGGCGTGACGGTCTTAAAATTGATCCCTATCATGATGATGGGACTTTGGATATTGCGAACTACATACATGGATGACTTAATGGTGGCACTTCAACGGATGCGGCTGCCCCAGGCAGTCACAATCCCCCTTGTTGTTATGTTCCGCTATATCCCTACTTTACGGATTGAATACCGACAAATCCGAAGCACGATGGATATTCGCGGTATCAGTGATACCGTGTGGAAACGGGTATCCCATCCGTTAGCAACCATAGAATATATTTTGATACCTCTGCTGATGCGGTGCTTGAAAGTCACTGATGAACTGGCAGCATCCGGCACAACACGCGGTCTGGAGTTGGAGTGCAAACGCTACGCGCTGCGGCCAATCCGTTTTTCGTGGCCGGAAATCGTGGTATCGTTGTTGGGTATCCTCTTTTTGGTCGGTTTGCTTTTTATCGATCAGACTAAAATCGGGGAAATCATTTTGTGGAGGGTATGACGATGATCTCATTTCAGAATTTTAGCTTTCGTTATGAAGAAAGCAAAGACTTCACCCTCCGTGGAATTGATATGACCGTGCAGACGGGTGAGTTCATTCTTCTGACAGGGCGAAGCGGCTGCGGCAAAACAACCCTGATCCGCTCACTCAACGGTCTGATTCCGCACTTTTATCCCGGAGAAATCCAAGGCGATCTGCTCATGGATGGTCATTCGCTGCTGGAAATGAAGCCGTCTGAATTAGCCGGACAGGTTGGAACGGTATTCCAAGACCCACGCTCTCAATTCTTTATGACGGATACCACGCGGGAACTGGCTTTCGGCTGCGAAAATCTCGGACTCCCCCGCGAGGAAACGATTGATCGCATTGCAAAAGCGGCGAAAGAGTTGGAATTGGTAAACTACTTGAACAGAAGTATCTTTGCATTATCCAGCGGGGAAAAACAACAGATCGCAATCGGTTCTGTTTATGCGCTGGGACCAAAAGTATATATTTTTGATGAACCATCGGCCAATCTGGACTATGCCGCTACCAAACGGTTGGCAGAAATTATGGGAAAACTGAAACACGCTGGATACACAATTTTTGTGGTAGAGCATCGTTTTTATTATTTGCGCGATCTGATTGATAGAGCCTTTTTGATTCAGAACGGAAAAATTGAGCATGAGTTCACAGGGGAACAGTTTTGCTCTTTGCCCGAAGAAACACGAATTTCTTATGGTCTGCGGACAGCATACCCGGAACGCGATGCAGAACATTATCAGGAAAAGCCACATACAAAGGACGAGACACATCGGCTGGAAGTTCACAATTTAAGTTTTGCCTACAAGAAAGGGCCGGATATTTTCCACAATATCAGCTTTGAAGCTCATGCAGGAGATGTGATCGGTATTCTGGGCCATAACGGAGCCGGAAAAACAACCCTCTTATCTATTCTAACGGGTCTGCTAAAGCAGCAGCGTGGCGAGGTCTGCTTTGACGGTAAAAAACTTACACCACGCCAGCGGCGGGCACTTTCCTATCTTGTCATGCAAGATACGGATTATCAGCTTTTTGCCAGCAGTGTGGAGGAAGAACTATCCCTTGGTATGAAGGATGATTGCAAAGAAAAAGTGGATGAAACGCTGAAAGCACTGGAACTATCAGATTACCGTGAACGGCATCCGGCATCCCTTTCAGGTGGTCAAAAGCAGAGGGTTACTATCGGTGCGGCAATCGTAAAGGGCAGCCCAGTGATCTACTTTGACGAGCCTACCAGTGGTCTGGACTACGATTCTATGGTGCGTGTCAGCAAACTGATCGAACAACTTTCAAGCTCTGGTGTGATCGTGTTTGTGGTGTCACACGATTTTGAATTTATTGTTCGTACCTGTACGGAGGTGGTTCAGTTGGATGATGATGGGGCTATTCAAAATCAAAGGCTTTCACCAGAAATTTTGAAAACGCTGTCCGAAAAATATTTTAACTGATAAGGAGGTTGGAATTATGTTTCAAAAAGTATTTGAGTATGCAGGGCCTCATAAGAAGGGGCTTTATGCAGCAACGGCCATCGTGCTGGTCAGCGTCCTGATGGGTGTCCTGCCCTTTGTGTTGGCTTATCAGGTGATAGCGCCGCTGGTCATGGGTGAATCTATTGGAGCATCCTTTATCATTTCGCGCGTGGCTCTTGTCTTGGCGTGTCTGGTGCTGCAAGCCCTTTTCTATGGCTGGGGACTGAATCTTTCTCACAAAGCCGCTTATGACACGCTGCTCCGTCTGCGAACGGCACTTCAAAAACGGTTTGAAAAGCTGCCCCTCGGTGTCATTCAGGATAAAGGCACCGGCACAGTCAAAAAGCTGTTCGTGGATGATGTAGACAGTCTGGAAGTTTTACTGGCTCACTCCATGCCGGAGGGAATTGCAAATCTGATGATCCCTATTGCGGTTTATGTGGCAATGTTCTTTGTGGATTGGAAACTGGCGCTTCTGTCGCTGGCATCTATTCCGATCAGTCTGATTGCCATGATGACGATGTATTCCGTCGGCATGAAGAAAATGGGGCCTTACTACATGGCCGGACAGAAGATGAACAATACCATCATTGAGTACATTAACGGTATGGAAGTTGTCAAGGTATTCAATAAGGACGCAGATTCCTATGAGCGGTTCCGCAAAGATGTATCAGATTATCGGGACTATACTCTGGCGTGGTACAAGGCGGCGTGGCCGTGGATGGCAATTTACAGCAGTCTGCTTCCATGCACCATTATTCTGACTTTACCTGTTGGCGCATGGTTCGTTCTCTCTGGCTGGTCTACTTTGCCTAATTTGATCTTGGTACTGTGTCTTTCTTTAAGTATTGGTATGCCACTGCTGAAATCTCTCGGTTTCTTGCCTACCATGCCCCAGCTCAACTATAAAATTTCTGCATTGGAGCAGGTGTTGGATGCGCCAGAGCTCCAGCAGACAGAAGATGCGTTCCACGGGAAAGATGACACCATTACTTATGACCATGTTTCTTTCGCTTATCAGACCACACAGCCCGGCCCGGATGGAAAGCCTGTTGTAATTGAGGATGAAGTTCTCCATGACATTTCCTTTACGGCAAAAGCTGGACAGAAAACAGCCCTTGTTGGTGAATCTGGCTCCGGCAAGAGTACATTAGCGAAACTGCTGATTCACTATTATGACCCACAGAAAGGCAGTATTTCCATCGGTGGGCAGAAATTATGCGATATGAGCCTTGAAGCACTCAACAGCCGTATTTCCTATGTGGCGCAGGATCAATACCTGTTCAACACCTCTCTGCTCGAAAACATTCGGCTTGGTCGGCTGAACGCAACGGATGAAGAAGTGGTGGAGGCCGCAAAGAAAGCTCAGTGTATGGAGTTCCTTGAGAAACTTCCGCAGGGTATTCATTCGATGGCTGGTGATGCAGGAAAAATGCTCTGAATTGTCCCGTTCTTATAAGCATTAGCGCCAGCGTATTTCTCTGGCAAGGGCAATCTTAAAAGATGCTCCAATTGTGGTGCTTGACGAGGCAACTGCCTATGCCGATCCCGAAAATGAGGAAAAGATGGAAGCTGCCATTGCAGAGCTTGTAAAAGGTAAGACCCTTGTGGTTATCGCGCACAAATTACCAGCCATTATGAACGCAGATCAGATTTGTGTTATGGATCACGGAAAGCTGGTTGCAACGGGCAAACATCAGGAGCTGATCCAGTCCTGCCCAGAATATCAAAAGTTGTGGAAAGCGGCACAGGACAGCGCCGAGTGGAAAGTACATACTGCAAAGGAGGGGAAATAAATGTTTGCTTTGTTTTCAAGAATATTGAAACTTTCCGACCATTATAAGAGACGTATTCAGGGCGCATTTGTTTGTGCGTTTCTGGAATCCATTCTGTCCAAAATGCCGATTTTTCTGGCCTTTGTGGTTTTGAGTGGATTTGCAAATAAGACGATTACCGGGCAGACTTGTCTTTATGTGGGACTTGGCCTTGCCGCTATTGTGCTGGTTCAGATGCTCGTCCACTATCTTAGTGACAGCCTGCAAAGTGCAGCGGGATATTTGATGTTCGCTGACAAGCGTATCGAATTGGGCGGCCATCTGCGGAAACTTCCGATGGGATATTTCACTTCCGGCAATATTGGCAAGATCAGTTCTGTCCTCAGTACCGACATGGTGTTCATTGAAGAAGTCGCTATGAGTACGCTGGGAAACATGATGAGCTATCTGCTGTCCTCGCTGGTTTTGCTGGCGTTCATGTTTTATCTGAATTGGCAGCTTGGCTTGATTGCTGCGATAGTTACTATTTTGGCATGGCTGGTATCTAAGGGAATGAACAAAGTTTCCCTACGAGAAGCAGCAGGCCGTCAGGAGCAGAGTGAACGGCTGACCGATGCGGTGCTGTCTTTTGTGGAGGGCATTGGTGTTATTAAGAGCTATAACCTGCTTGGAGAAAAATCCGAAGAACTGTCCGGCAATTTCAAACGTTCCAGAAATACATCGCTTGACTTTGAACGGAAAATGACCCCGTGGACAATGGGGCTGAATATCCTTTACGGTATTGGTATTGCGGCAATTTTCGGCCTGTCTATTGTGTTGGAACAGAGCGGTGCGCTTTCTTTGGCTTATGTGTTGGGTGTTCTGCTATTTGTATTTGATCTTTTTGGCCCGTTGAAGGCTCTCTATGGAGAAGCGTCCAGACTAACCGTTATGAACGCTGCCCTTGATCGTATTGAAGCGGTATTGGATGAACCGGAACTTTCCGACAACGGCAAGCAGCATATTCCGGCTCAGGCACAGCCGGGGCAGCCGGAAGTCCTGTTCAACGATGTTACATTTGCTTATCAGGATAAAGAGGTTTTGCACCATATCAGTTTTGCCATGAAGAAAAATTCTATGACAGCGCTGGTTGGGCCATCCGGTAGTGGTAAGTCCACCATTGCAAACTTACTGGCGCGGCTTTGGGATGTAAAATCCGGCAATGTGACGATAAGGGGTGTGGATATTCGCAATGTACCTCTGTCGGAATTGATGAATCAGATCAGCATGGTATTCCAGCGCGTGTATCTGTTTCAGGACACCATTTACAACAATATCATCATGGGAAAGCCGGATGCCACGGAAGAAGAAGTCTATGAGGCTGCCAGAAAAGCCCGCTGCTATGATTTCATTATGGCTCTGCCTGATGGGTTCCAGACAGTGGTTGGCGAAGGCGGTGCGACACTCTCTGGTGGCGAAAAGCAGCGTATTTCGATTGCCCGCTGTATCCTGAAAGACGCGCCTATCGTCATTTTGGACGAAGCTACCGCGAGTGTGGATACGGACAATGAAAGCTATATTCAGGAGGCTATTTCCGAATTGGTGAAGGGAAAGACCCTGCTTGTAATTGCTCACCGCCTAAATACCATCCAGAACGCCGATCAGATTTTAGTTATAGACAACGGCCAGATTGCACAGCAAGGAACCCATGAGGAACTTTTGAAACAGCCTGGTATCTATCAGGATTTTGTCAATATCCGAAAGAGTGCGGCTGGCTGGAGTCTTGCTTAATGGCGAAAGGAGCTGCCTATGAAACTTCATACTGCCGGAGAGGATTATTTGGAGGCCGTGCTTATACTTCAAAAGAAGCTCGGTATGGTGCGTTCCGTGGATGTTGCCCGGTATATGGAGGTTTCAAAACCCAGCGTATGTTACGCAGTAGGAACTTTACGGGAGGGCGGCTTTCTGACAACAGACGAAAAACATTATCTACACCTGACCGAACGTGGTCTGGATGTGGCTGAAAAAATCTACGAACGCCATTGCTTTTTAACAAAGCACCTCATATCCATAGGTGTTGATCCTGAAACGGCGGAGGCTGATGCCTGCCGGATTGAACATGATATTAGCGCAGAAACCTATGAACGGCTGAAAGAATTAGTCACGAAAGAATAATTACATAGCGTATAAACCTGCCCCGACTACGGGGAAAGAAAAAAACCGTTGGTTGGGGCAGGTGATTTTGTGCGCCTATTTTAAGTTATTACCTTAACGGCGGTTTTGAAAAATCAGAGCC
>ERZ779673.1004-NODE-1004-length-10748-cov-1.889273_pt1 | contig 10748 bp, 9 predicted proteins | sample MGYA00511956_ERZ779673 | MGnify/ENA primary metagenome ERZ779673 (study PRJEB29588, sample SAMEA2152065) | human gut metagenome | biome: human gut; feature: human-associated habitat; material: faeces | place: Denmark | collected 2008/2010 ... | reverse complement strand
ACGAAAAACGGCAATCCCTCCGTTTCGGGATTGCCGTTTCGTCTGCTATTTTGAATTAAATTTCCGTCACCGTAAGAATTGCTTGTCCGGTTGATTTATGAGAAATTGTACTGGGCGTTGTAGATTTCGGCATAGAAGCCGTTCTTTTTAAGCAGTTCTTCGTGAGTGCCAGATTCCACGACATCGCCGTTTTTGATGACAAGAATCACGTCGGCGTTGACGATTGTCGAAAGCCTGTGGGCGATGACGAAACTGGTTTTCTTACGCATGAGTTTGTCCATTGCGCCCTGTATCAGAAGTTCCGTGCGGGTATCAACCGAGCTTGTCGCTTCGTCCAGAATCAGCAAAGGTCTGTCCGACAAAAACGCCCTTGCGATCGTCAGCAACTGCTTTTGTCCGCCCGAAAGGTTTGTGAGCGATTCGTTGACGACGGTGTCGTAGCCGTCGGGCAGCATCCTTATAAAGCCGTCGGCGTGCGCGGATTTGGCGGCGGCGATAACTTCTTCGCGCGAAACGTTGTCTTTGCCATAAGCGATATTGTCGTAAATCGTGCCGCCGAAAAGCCAGGTATCCTGCAACACCATCGAGAAACAGCCCCTTACGCTTTCGCGCGAGACTTTGCCCGTGTCCGTGCCATCGATTATTATTTCGCCGGAGTTCGGATCGTAAAATCGCATAAGAAGATTGACGATTGTGGTTTTGCCCGCGCCCGTAGGCCCGACGATCGCCACCTTTTGCCCTTTTTCGACGTGGATATTCATGTCTTTGATAAGCGGGTTTTCGGGATTATAAGAAAACGCGACGTGGTTGAAGTCGACGACGCCCTGGACGTTTTCGGGCATCTCGCCTTCCCTTACGTCCATTTCGGGTTCGTCAAGCACCTCGTACACCCTTTTCGACGCCGATGCAACCCTTTGAATACTGCTTATCGCGCCGGCGATTCTTTCAAGCGGGGACGAAAACATTTTTGCGTAAATGACGACGGCGATAATGTCCGCGACGCTGACTACGTTGCCGCCGATTTTCATACCTTCGATTGCGAAATACGCGCCGATTAAACATATCGCGACGTAGGCGATATTGTTCGTGAGCGACACGACGGGCGTGATTATCGACGACAGGAACGTCGCCCTTTCTTCCGCCTTGCACATTTCGTCGTTGACGCGCGCGTGCTTTTCTTCCTGGCGGTTTTCCACGTTGTAGCTTTTTATCGTCTGATACCCTGAATACGTTTCCTCGACAACCTGATAAATCTCGCCGGACGATTTGAACATCTTATCGAAATAAGGTTCGCTCTTCTTTGCGATGACGTACGACACGACAACCGAAGCAGGCACAAACGCGATAACAATCAGCGCAAACACCCAGTTTATCGTGAAAATCATAACGATAATCGTCAGAAGTTGCAAAATGCCCATTAAAAGCGTTTCGACAATACTATGTATACTGTTGCCCATTTGCGACACGTCGCCCGTCATTCTGTCAAGAAGTTGCCCCGCTTCCGTCCTGTCGACGTAAGACACGGGCAGGTACTTGATTTTCGTGGACATATCCATGCGCAGTCCCGCCGTAAAGTGCATGCTGACAATCTTGTTCGACGACAGCATTTCGACGTAACTCAGCACCGAATACGCCGTATATATGATGATAAGAAGTATGAGTGTGTTTTTGATTTGTCCGACAAGATCGCCCGTCCCGTTATATGCGTTCAGGACGTCCAGCGCGTCCGACAAGAACTTGGGCGCGGCGATGTTTGCCGCCATCGTGAGCGCGCTTAACACGCACACCAATACCATGCCCCATTTGATTCTGCCGATTTCTCGAACAAGGCGCAGAAGTATGCTTTTCGTTTCGTTTTTCGTCATTTTGTCGCCGCTTCGAAACCGTTTCATACTGCGCCTCCTTCGACTTTTTGTCCCGTCTGCGACTCGTAAATTTCACGATATTGTCTGCACGACGAAAGCAGGTCTTTGTGCGTTCCGCCCCCGACGATGCGCCCTTCGTCCAGGACGAATATTTTGTCCGCCGACGCCGCCGTCGACGCGCGTTGCGTCATTACAATTCTCGTTTTTCCCGAAAGGGTTTTATCGAGGTTTTCCTTGACGTGCGCTTCGGTCAGGAAGTCAAGTGCCGAGAAACTGTCGTCGAAAAGATAAATCGAACCATTTTTAAGCATTGCGCGCGCAATCGACAGACGTTGTTTTTGTCCGCCCGAAAGATTACTGCCGCCGCTTAGTATTTCGTAGTCGAGCCCCGTTTCGAGGTTTTCGACAAATCCTTTCAGTTCCGCGACTTTCAGCGCGTCGTACACCTGCTCGTCGGAAGCGTCAGCTGCCGACATTCTGACGTTGCTGCCGATCGTGCCCGAAAATATCGTGGCGTTTTGAAGCACGCACGTCACGTTGTTTCTGACGCGTTTTCCGCTGATTTCCGACACGGATTTTCCGTCGTAGGATATTTCGCCCGAAGTCGGGTTAAAAAACTTCATAATAAGTTTGACGATGCTGCTTTTTCCGCTGCCTGTACCGCCGATGAACGCGACCTTTTCGCCGGGCGCGATATCGAAAGACACGTCGCTCAACGCGTTCTCCGACGCCCCTTCGTATCTGAAATCGACGTGCGAAAATTTAAGTGCGCCCGAAAAAGCGGGCAGGGTTTCGTCGTCGGGTTCTTTTTGAACTTCCGTTTCCAGAATCTCGTTGATACGTCTGCTGTTTACGGCGACTTTCGGCAAAAACGCAAGCATCATCGCAAACATCATAATGCCGTTCATGACAAGCGCGACGTACTGCACGATCGCGATAATATCCGCCCCCGTAACCGCCGACTTTCCGCCCTGCATAAGCTTTGCGCCGACGTACAGGATAAGAATCGTGACAAGGTTAAGTCCCAGCATGATAACCGGCGTAAGAAGCCCCATATTGACGTTGGCTTTTATGATGTTTTTCGCCATGACGAGCGTGGCTTCGTTGGCGCGGTCGCACTCGCGGTCTTCCCTGTTGAACGCGCGGATAACGCGGATACCCGTCAACCTTTCGCGGATAATGCTGTTCTGTTTGTCGATGTATTCGTCGCTCTTTTCCCAAAGAGGCATAATGCGACGCACGACGAAATACAGCACCGTCACGACGACCGGCACGAACGTGAACATGATAAGCGCAAGCCACGGATCGGCAAGAAACGCCAGCGCGCTTCCGCCAAGCACCAGAATGGGAATACTGATGACGCCCTGCATAAGCATACTCGCGCACTCTTCCAGAAGCCAGATATCGTTTGTGCTTCTCGTGATGAGCGCGCCCGTGCCCCAGTGATTGAGCTGGTCGGGATTGAGCGTGTTTACCTTTTTGAAAATTACTTCGCGCAAGGTCTTTGAATATCTGCTGACGACGCCCGCCGAGATTTTGTAGGACAAAATGCCCACGACAAGCCCCATTATCGACACGCCGAGCATTATCCCGGAACACGCAAGCGTAACCGTCATATTCTGCCCGCCGATACCGTATTCCACGATATAACTCATAAGATACGGCAACGCAAGACTTGCCGCCGAGGTTATCAGCGTCAGAAATACGACAAGCACTATTCTGCCCGCGTCGGGCTTTAACAGACGAAGCAACTTAAACATACTTTGAGATTATACCACACTGCACGCGGCGTTTGCGAGCGTAAAGATAACAAAACAATATATTTAATTATAATTAGGATTTCCTGCAACAAAAAACCGCCTTTTCGGGCGGAATCTTGTCAAAAAGTATTCTTGTTTGTTTTTATGCGAATATGACGAATTGTGCAAGCATCAATATTCCGATTGTCATTCCGAACACCGTGAGAAGTATCGGACCCGCCCACCTGAACCATTTCGGATAAGTTACCGTCGTGAGTCCGAGCGTCAGTAAAAGCGTCGCGTTGGTAGGCATGAATACGTTGACGATACCGTCGCCGAAAGTGAACGCCAGCACCGCAACCTGCGGGTTGATGCCAAGTTGCGAACATATCGCGCCTATCATCGGCATAAGCAGAAACGCCTTTGCGCTCCCCGACGTAATGAACAGCTCGAAAATCAGAACGACAAGGTATATTATCAGAATAAGCACCGCGGGGTTTTGCCCTTTTGCCGCGTTTATCGTGTGATACAATATGGTATCCATGACGTGTCCCGCCTCGATAATATAGCGTACGCTGCTGGCAATAAGCACCATTCCCGTTACGGGCAGCAGCGTCAGCGCACCTTTCAGCATTTCTTTTGCAAGTGCTTTGCCTTTAAGTCCGCTGTAAACGCACGCCACCACGCCGCCGATTATGTAAATCACGACGGTGATATACAATATATAATCCGCAAGTTTGAAACTGCCGAGCACGGGTATATACGCCCCCTGTAAAAATATCGAAAGCACCGCAAAAAACACGATTGCGATCATACAGCCCGCAAAGAATTTGAGAGCCTTTGATTTTCCCGCGTCGTATACGAACGGACGATTTTCAAAATTGAAATTTTCTTTCCTTTTCAGATCTTCCTTATATACGGGCGAACGCTGCGGCTTTTTGTCAAGCATTTTCGCATACGGGAACATAAACGCCATAAGTATGACGTAACACAGCACAAACGTCAGAATCCTTATGCCGATTCCGCTGAACATGGGCACGCCGACAATCGACTGAGCGATACCGACGTTGAACGGGTTTACCACGCCCGCCATAAAACCGAGCCCCGCCGCAAGCACCGAAAACCCAAGCCCTATCAGCGCGTCCCAACCTAGACCATAGCTTAAAATCACCGCAACCGGCACGATGGGTATCACTTCCTCGCTCATGCCCGACGTCGTGCCGAGAAACATAAACGCCAGCGGCAACAAAAACAACAAAAGATATCGCTTATGGCCGTAATTATGACGTATGGATTCCACCATGTAAACAAGCACGTCGGTTTTGTCCAACGCGTTGAATACCGCGCCGATTACGACAAGCATGAACAATATCGCGACAAGCGTCAGCGTGCCGCTGCCGCCAAGCACCAGAAACGGCGAAAGCAGTACTTTCCACCAGGGAAGCCGCCCAAGCGACGGGTCTTCGTGATAATCGCCGCTGATATAAACGTTGCCATCTGCGTCCGTGCTTCTTTCGTACTGACCGAGCGGCAACGTGTAGGCAAGCACAATCGACGCAATAATAAGCAGCACGACAACCACGACGGATATAATCACCGACGCTTTGCTTATCGCAAGGATTTTCGGCTTCTTTTGCTGAATCGCAATCGCGTCTTTGCCGTCGAGTATCGCAAACTCGTCCCCGACAGGGGTGTTTTCTTCAATTGTTTCCGCAATCTTTTCGGCAGTTTCCTCGGCGGAATTCACGCCTGTCGAATCTTCCGAAAACGTTTCGTTTTTCTTTTTTCCTTTCATAATTTTATCCGAAAAAATTTAATGAGTTTACTATATCACTATATTCATAAAAACGCAAGAAATATTGCATAAATAATCGTTTTTCATTGCAAATTAATTCTTTTCTCGCATATTTATGCAATTATTCACGTTCTACAACAAAAAACCGCCCTAAAAAACACGACTTCTCCCCCCATCCTGCCTTGCAAAGCAACGGAACTGATTTTGCCGTGCAAAATCCCCGCATTGACGACATAGAAAAACAAGTTGAACAGGAAGTTCAACTTGTTTCTCGTTTGTCTTTAACATACGAAAAGCTACACCAAAGATATTGCCATTATGCTATGTTTTTATAAAAAGCGCAAGAAAAACCAGGAGTATTACCCGGGCTTATTCTCATATTATATCTGTACAAAATATCCCACAGAATAAATAATTTAATTTTATTACCTTTCGTTTGCCAATTCGTTTTCCTCCTTCCTCGTTTTTATAGAAAAGAGCCGGCTCTTATTTGTTAAAACACCAGTGCGTTTATCTGCTTGCCATCGTTTTCAAACGAAACGAATGCGAAACTGCCCGCCCCGCCCGTTGCTTTCAGCGCATAGACAAAACCGGGATTTTGCTCCGTACCGATGAGGGCGTTTGCGGCGGTTGTTCCGATTTTCGCGTTCAGTTCTTCCGCACTGCCGATTTTTAAGACAACGTCCAGCGTATGGAAGAAATCCGAGGTATCTTCAGCCGAAAGGTTGTTGAGCGTAAGATACTTAGGAACGACAGTGTAGGAAATCCCTTCTCCTTTTTCAATGCGAACGACGGAAGTCACATACAACGCGTCCGGCACGATACCTTTAAGCAGATTGAAAGGAAAACCTTCCATATCGTTTTTGAACGGAGTAAGATCCAGTTTCACCGTCACGTTCAGGTCGGCGTTGCCCGTTTCTGCGTCGATTTCGGTAAAGGCAATTTGCAAAACGCATACGGAAATTTCTTTATCCGCTATCGTCAGTTCTCCGCCCGTCTGCTGATGAAATACGATTTCGGCAAGAGCACCCGCCTGCCGTTCGGAGAGGAAAACGGGCTTTGCCGTAGCGCCCGACAATGCAAGCGCCGTAAAATCGACGGTGTACCCCTCGTAGCCTTTGCCTTCCTCGTAAAGCACGACGTCGCCCAACTGACTGTCCGTCTGCGATTTCAGATCGGCAAGATCTTCGCTTCGATACGCCGCAGGGAAAGATTCCTGCTCGTTTACAGGTTGACTTAATGTTTTCAACTGTCCTACGGTGCGGAACAAGTCTACGCCTAAATTCACCCGCGCTACGATATACACGCTGATCAGCGCCACGGCTAAAATTCCGATAATTACGATAAGACTGATAATCAGTTTCTTGATTGCGCTCATTTTTTCTCCCGTTTTACTTCTTTTTGAAGATGGCAATGAGGTCGGCGAACTTCTTTTTCTTGACTACGAACCAGAACACCGAAAAACCTCCGACACCCGCTACTGCAACAGAGCCAACCGCGATACCCACAATCGCGCCGTCCGCAAACGTTCCTTCAACGGTAACGCCGTTTTTGCTTTCAAGCGTGCCGTTCGGCGCGGCAGGCGAACCATCGCACGCAGCTAACGGAATAGCTATAAGCAAACACAGAATAATTGTAAATATCCATCGAGTGCGAATTTTCATATTTCTATCCTCCCGCAAAAATGTATGCGCAAACGCCTATTCGGGCGTTTGCGCAGATTATTAAGTTTTGTCGTTTTTATCAATTCTGTTTGCAAATCGTTTCGTTCCGTCAGCAAAGACTTGCGCTGACCGTCACTCCCGTTTGCTTGGTTGCGGAATAGATGACGATATAATACGTTCCTGCCGCAGGTGTGCTGTAATAGGTGTCGGTGTCGCCTTCTTTCTTTTCGACAGGGTTGCCGTCTGCGTCAACAAATTGCCAGGTCAGACCGGTTGCGGGAGACGCATCGAGTTGCAAATCATGACCGTAATCTCCGTGCAGAATGTCATCCGTCAACGTAATCGAGTAATATTTGTAAGAGTTGTCCCACAACGTTACGTTTGTTTTCGAGAAGGTTCCGTCACTGTAATCGAGAGCAGTAAAGTCGATTTCGGCAAAGTGTGTGACGATCATCTCGTACTCGCCCGGAGTGACGAAAGGCATTTCAAGATATTTGACGCCGTTGTCCATCAATCCTTTGCGGGTTTGCGCGTCTTCATCGCTCACCGCCATAAATTGACCTGCCGCTTGCGTTTGAAGGCCTTCTTTGACAAGTTGTTTGTTTGCGTCGTAAATCTTTGCTTGCGCATGGTTGGTGTCGGTCTGTTGCAGAGTGCCGTCAACCTTATTCATATTGATCCAATAGTAGCCGTTGGCAAAACCGCAGTCCTGCACTTCGTAGCGGAAGTAATAGGTGCCTGCCTCGGCCACGGTAAATCTGACTTTCGTCTGCACTTCGGCATCCGATTTCACGAAGTTGACGTCGATATACTCCATGGTGACGGTTTCCGTTTTCGTTTTTTCACAAACTGTGCAGGTGTAGGTCTTCTCGCCGTCGCTCGTAAAGGTGGCTTTCGTTGTGACGGTGCCTTCGTCCCAGGTATGCGCCGCTTTGTCAAGCTGCTCGTTGCAACCGCTCACGGTGCATTCGTGCCAGTGGTTGGTTGCGTCTTTGCTCCACTCGGCAGATGCGGCATGGGTGTGCGCCGCTCTTACGTATCCGCACACGTTGCATGTCGTGTCCGCGTCGTTGTCATACGTATGCGCCGCTTTGTCCGCGACGTCCGTGTGACCTTCCTGCGTGCATTGATGCCAATGCTCGCTTGCGTCGTGCGACCAGGTTGTTGAATAAGTATGCGTTTCGGGCTCTTCTCCGCCTTTGTTGTTGCACGCAACGAGCAAAGCCGCTCCCAAAACGAGCACGAGCACAAGGCTCAAAATCATTCTGATTGTTTTTTTCATCATGATCTCCTCCTGAAATTTTTTATGCTTCACCGCTTACTCTTGTGAGAGTGAGCCTATAATAAGTTGTATAGCCTTCGCCTTCTTTATCGCGGATTTCACAGAACAATCTGTCGTTTTCTTCGTCGTATGTAGTCAGCGTATAAACGGTGCCACCCATAATTGTAAGCGTTGCAACGTAAACTCCATCGGTTTTCGTATAAGTTGCGGAATCGGACATAGTAGATTCACCCTTTGTCATAGTCAAGGTTAAACTTGTTTCTTCCACCGTCAAATTGAACAGATCTTCTGACAAGGTTGTTCCGAGAAAAAGGAATTCTTCTCCCAAATTAATAACGGTTCCTGCGGGCATAACGACTTGATATGTTTCCCAACTGCCGATCACCGCGTCCTGCCACTTTGCATAAAGGGTGATGTTTTTGCTAGGCATATAGCCGAATACGAACGCGTCAGGTTTGAGAGTCGTGCCGCCGTCGGTGCTTTCGTACCAACCGACAAAGCGCTCTCCGCTCTTTGTCGGCGCAGCCGGTACGGTGATCTCATCGCCCGCTTCGGCTTCGATTTGTGCAACGGGGCTTCCGCCGTTCGTCTCAAAAGCAATCGTATAAGTTGTTTTCGACGGCACGACCGCTCTTTCATATCCGCAAACGTTGCAGGTGGCGTCTGCGTCGTTATCATACACGTGCGCGGCAAATTCCCCCTTCTCTTCGCAGTTTTCGCCCGTGCAGGCATGCCAATGTCCCGTTTCGTCGTGCGTCCACTCCTCGGAAAACCCGTGTTCGTGTTTGCTTTCGCACGCAGTAAATACGGTCGCTCCCAAAACGAGAACAAGCACAACGCTCAAAATCGCCTTAATTGATTTTTTCATAAGATAAACTCCTTTTTATTTTTTCGGGGGCGATTGCCGCCCGTCAAAACCTTTCTGATAACATCCGCGACGGATTTACAGCGAATCCACCACGTCGCAAAGATAGTCGGTCTGCACGGACTCGTAAAAAAATACATCGATTAGCCCCGTTTCCTTTGCTTGCTTCACCTTTCGAGCAATTTCCGGATCGGAAACGTTGTCGCACAAAAGTCCCGTTTTCAAAGACGGATTATTCTTTCTGACGCACCGCACCGTTTCCATACGCCGCTCAAACGAATTTTCCGCCGCGCGCCCCGCGTCCATCAAAAGAACGTCCGCGAAAAACACGTCGCACGCCATAGCCACTTTATCGGGAAGTTGCGAAAGCGACTTTTCCGCAAAAAAACCTCTTTTTTTCAACGCGCCGATCACCGCTTCCCTGACGAGCGTGCTCTGTATTGCAACGATTACTTTTTTCATTTTTTTTGCGGCGCCTCCTTTTCGGGAATAGGTGAATATACGCAAGACAGCGGATCACCGTACTATTATTACCGTACTATTATTTTATCATTTGATTTTCCGTTCGGGGAGTGTCAAATGACCCCCTTCCGGGCATTTTTTTAAATTTTCAAAAAAAATCGGCATCAAAAATGCTGTGAACCTAAAAGTTCTGCCACTTTTAAGTGCACAGCAAAACACTGCCGTTTTCTCTTTTTCTTCCCGTTTAAAAGGGGATACTGCCGTTTTTGAAGGCAGTTTTTTCCGTTTTCTAAATGTCGTCCTCCGTTCTGTCAAGTATGACGATTCCCGCCTCTCTTGCGCGCACGGCAAGTTCGGTGCGGCTTCTGAATCCCGTTTTTTCAAGCATATTGGCAACGTGATTGCGCACCCGCTTTTCCGAAATGCCGAGTTTTTCCGCAATTTCCGCGTTCGTGAACCCGCCCGTCATCTCGCGTAAAATTTCAAGTTCTCTCTCCGTCAACTCTCCGCTTTTCGCAAGTCCGAGTTGAATTTCGGGCACGTCGTCGGGATAAACGGATTCGCCGCTCAGCACGCGTTCGATAATCGTTAAAATCGGTTCCGGGCTGAAATCCTTATACCAAAAGCCCTCTACGCCGATCTTTTTCGCCCGTTCTACGTAAGAACATTCGGGCATACTCGTAACGATGATTATTTTTACTTTTTTATTCTGCGCCTTTATTTTTTCCGCCGCGACGAGACCGCTCGCCCCGTTTTTGGTTACCACGTCCATCAACACAAGGTCTACGGCGTGCCTTGCGCAGCAGATGTCCGCAATGGCGGCGTTGTCGATGGATACGGTAAGATTAAATTTAGGTTGCGCCTTTATAATCACCTCGAAAAGTTGCCGCGGCATCGCCTGATCTTCCACGATCATCACGTTGATTTTATCGCTCATCTTCTTTTTCTCCTTTCGGAATACTCACGGAAAGCAGAAACCGCGGAAAACTTTCCGTTTTCATACTACCGCCCGCCATTTCCGTTATTCTACGCAAAGAGGAAAGTCCTCCTCCCTCTGCGATTTCCGCTTTCGGCGG
>ERZ779673.999-NODE-999-length-10774-cov-2.258979_pt1 | contig 10774 bp, 8 predicted proteins | sample MGYA00511956_ERZ779673 | MGnify/ENA primary metagenome ERZ779673 (study PRJEB29588, sample SAMEA2152065) | human gut metagenome | biome: human gut; feature: human-associated habitat; material: faeces | place: Denmark | collected 2008/2010 ... | reverse complement strand
TCTCCCCGCCAATGTTGACGGTATGATTCATATCTCAAAACTTAGCGATAAGCGCGTTGAAAAGGTTGAGGACGTTGTTTCAATTGGCGACCGCGTTGAGGTTGAAGTTATCAAAATCGACGAAAAAGGCCGTGTTGACCTTAAACTTATCAAAAAACTTTAATAAACAAAATTAATCATCAAGGCACAAATTTTGGCAGGGAGCATAACAACCTTTCCCAAAATTGGTGCCTTTATGTTTATAAACACGAATTTTTTGTTAAGGGGGTGAGGGTATGGTTACGCTTTCAGGACTAAGTAAGCAATTTGGTGAAAAGGCGCTGTTTGATGGGTTCAGCACGACTATCTATGACGGCGAGAGGGTTGGCATTGTTGGTGCTAACGGTACGGGTAAGTCTACGCTTTTAAAGATAATCGCGGGCGAAGAGAGTCAAGACGCGGGTGGTGTTCAGGTTGATGGCAAGATTGGCTTTTTAAAGCAGGTTACGCAATACAGCGAGGCTGACTTTTTGGCGCTTGCAAACGACCCCGAGTTTATTCGCGAGTTTTTAGAAATAAAAAGTAAACTTCACATTGATTCAAATCTTGAATTTACGGCTGAGAGGCTTAAAACCCTGTCGGGCGGTGAGAAAACAAAACTGATGCTTGCGGGAATTTTATGCCAAAAGCCTCAAATCCTTTTGCTTGACGAGCCAACAAACCATATGGATATTTCGGGCGTAAATTGGCTAATTGATACGATAAATTCTTTTAATGGCACCGTTGTAACCGTATCTCACGATAGGTATTTTTTAAACGAAACGGTAAGCCGAATTATCGAACTTGAAAATGGGCAAGTGCAAGAATATTACGGCGACTATAACTCTTATTACCTTCAAAAACAGCAAGAGTTACAAGGCAAAATGAATAAGTATGAAAGTCAACTTGCGCTTGAAAAAAAGATAAACAAGCAGATTGGTGCGCTTGCGGGCTGGGCAAACAAGGGCGGGGCAAATGCGCGACGACAGGGCGGTATGATGAGCGACAGCCGCATAAAGGGTGCTGAAACCAAGGCGCAGGTCAGCGCAACAAAATTGGCGTCGCAGGCTAAGGCCAAGGTGTCAAGACTTGAACATTTAAAAGACGATTTTATTGACAGACCGTATGTTGAGGGCGAGGTTCACTATCGCCTTAATGCCAACCCATTTCGCGGGAAGGTGCTTGTTAAGGTTGACAATTTAGGCAAGTCTTTTGGGGGCAAAAAACTTTTTGATGGCGTGTCGTTTACTGTTAATGCGGGTGACAAAATTGCGCTTAGTGGCGACAATGGTTCGGGCAAAACAACGCTTATAAAAATTCTTTTGGGGCAAGAAAAGCAAGACGCGGGGGATGTGTCAATCTCGCCAGCTGTTAAAATTGCCTATCTTAGTCAGGACGTGTTTGACCTTGACGAGGGGCTGACGGTCATCGAGAAGGCAAGTCAGGGCACGAAAGAATATAAAACTCTGTTCCTTTCAAATCTTATCAATATGAATATGACGCGGCAGGTGTTTGACCGCAAAATAAGCACGCTTTCACTTGGCGAACGGATGAGAATAAAGATGTGCGAAATTGTTTTAAGCGACTATAACTTTTTGATTATGGACGAGCCGACCAATCATCTTGACCTAAACAACAAAATATTTCTTGAAAAGATACTTAAAGACTATAACGGGTGCTTACTGCTTGTAAGCCATGACAGAACGCTTACGAAAAACGTCTGCAACGCCACGCTTACGATAAAGAATGGCACGATTAAAAAAGAAGAGATAGAGCGCGATTTAGACGTGCAAGAAAAATGAAGAAAAAACTGCTGAGGCCGATAGCAATTTGCCTCGGCTTTTTTGTTGGGCGAAAAGAGCTAAGTTTATTTGAGTTTGTTAAGGAGTGGAGGTTAGGTTTACGGAGGGTTAGAGATTTTTTTGGAGGCGGGGGGATAATTTCAAAATGGGTATTGACGGGAGGGGTGGGGCAGTGTATAATTGAGATAATGTTAAATTAACAGAAAGGGCATAAAAGGCAAAAGGTATGATAAAGGTTTTCACAAGTGATGGTAATGCGGGGTTTAAGGCGGTAAATAGTGAGCAGACGCATTGTTCGATTTTGATGTTTAACAAGGCGGTTATTGCGGGCAACTTAAAGACGGACAAGTTGTTTAATTTTGCGCAGGGGTGCATAAAAACGGGCAATAGCAGTTTGGTTAAAGGGTATCCAAAAGAGTTTTTGGCCGCAGCTTGCAACGAACGCGGGCTTAGGCTTTTAGATATAGCGATACTGCACGCGGATATGGATTTTGTTAAGTTTTTGGTTGAGGACTGTGACGCGGCGGTTAACGCGATTTCGTTTAAACTTGGGCAAACTTCTATTCAAACGGTTTTAGAACTTGATCCGCTTATTAACCCAAACGTAGAAAAACACGCTAAAATTGCGGGTTACATTATTAAAAACGGCGGGTTCGCGTTTAGCCTTTATGACTATGAGTATGACACTGAGTATGTGAGCCGAATGGGTTATACGCCCGGCGAGGTGTTAAGTGAAAACGTAAGGTATGCCACGATTGACGCGGTTGAGAACTTTATATATAACTGCGTTGAGGCGCTTGGCAAGGATACGGAGAAAGACGAAGCGCTTTTAAGCGCGCTGGAAGTGTTTGCGGATATGGGCTTTTTGCCCCCCGCCGAGGTGTATGCGCAAGACAATTATATTAAATACAACTTGCCATATTTGTTTAGTATTGAAACGCGCGGGGTGATGCAATCGGCCACTCTGTCAAACGTGATGAGTGAGTACGCAGCGCTTAGCGTCGATCGCTTTGAAAGCGCGCTTGACGAGGCCGTTACCACCAACAACGTGATAATAGGGACGTTTAATTGCAACAAGCTTGATGGCGAACTTGATGATGAAACGCAAGAGTTTGTTGATGACATAGAGGCGGCCTATGGTGACCTTGACGCGGATGACGATGCGGACGACGAACTTGACCCGAACGGCGACATTGAAGATTACCAAGAGGGGCGTACCACTGATGATCCGCTTGACACGCTTGGGTTTAGGCCGGCTGATTTGGCGGATATTGAGGGGCTTGAACCTCTAAGCGAAGAAGAAATTGCGGCGATTGAAGACGAAGACGGGCTAACCACGGAATATGATGTTATCTCTAGCGACGATATTGAGCCTGTGTATAACTATTACGAGCTTTTAGAGATTGCTAAGTGTAATAAAAAGTACGCAAGCGAAAACAAGTGCGTTGAGGCGCTTTACCAAAACATGCCCAAAACCATGGCGTTTGTTAAGGCGTGCGCGTACATGGAAAACATCGAGTCAATGCTTTTGATGGCTAATGACAGATACGAATACCTTAAACGTGTTAACGCGCTTAGACAGCCTGACAGCGTTGACCACTTTTTGGATACCGAGGTTGAAAGAGAGAAGTAACCGCATTTTTGGTTTAGGTTGGTCATATAATGATGTAAGAGGTGGGGTATGGCCAAAAAACGTCTTACGATTATAACCAACATTATTTTGATTATCATTGCGGGGTTTTGTATGGTTGCGGGGGTGACGCTCAGCAACAAAACGGACACCGTTTATGCAAATGGCACTATAATTAACGGCGCTTATTATTCGGGCGACAAGCAAGGCAAAAACGTGGCGCTTATGATTAACGTTTATTGGGGTACCGAGTATCTTGACGGTATGCTTAATTCGCTTGATCAGTTTGGCGCGAAATGTACGTTTTTTGTTGGCGGAAGTTGGGCAAACACGCATACTGACTATCTTGAAAAGATTGTAAGCGCGGGGCACGAACTTGCTAACCACGGGTATTACCACAAAGAGCACGAAAAACTTGACGCATCTTGTAACCGCGACGAAATTTATCGCACGCACGAGGTAATAAAAAACAACTGCAAAATCGATATGAACCTTTTTGCGCCGCCGGGCGGAAGTTATAACAAGCAGACGGTTAGGGTGGCGGCTGAACTTGGCTATAAAACGATAATGTGGACGCGCGACACCATTGATTGGCGCGATAAAGACGCAACGCTTATTTACAGCCGCGCGATAAAAGATATGGCGGGCGGGGATTTGATACTTATGCACCCAACCAGCGAAACGGCCAAGGCTCTGCCTGACATTTTAAGGTTTATGGCCTCGCGCGGGTTTGTTGCCAACACTGTCACCGCAACAATCGGGCAAAACTAATAAAAAATATTGAAAAAATTGAAAAAGAGTAGAAAACCATTTTTAATAATGGTTTTTTTTGTGGTATAATTTATTTGGAAAAACATCTTTTGGGGGAAATATGATTACCTATCCTAATGGGTTAAGGCTTAGTGTAAGCGAAATGCCCGAACTTAACACCTGCACGATTGTTATCAATTTTACGGGCGGGTTTCAAGGCGAGACGCAGCTGCTTAACGGAACGTGTGAGGTCATCGCGCGCCTTTTGACGTGTGGAACAAAAACTTATCCGTCGGTGGCGGCGCTTAATTCGTATGCAAAGTCGCAGGGGTTTATTTTGTCTGCCCACGCGGAGACGGAATACCTTCAACTAACGTTAAGTTGCCTTAAAACCAAGATTGAAAAGGCGATTGATTTTGTATATGATATTGTTTTTAACAGCACGTTTGATGAAAATTATCTGGCCGCGATAAAAAGCCAAATTCAGGCCGAGATTGAACTTGCAAAAATGAACCCACAGGCGGGGCTTAGCGTGCTTAGCAACCAAGCACTTTTTGCGCGTACGGGGCTAATCAACACGCGCCTTGGCAACACGCGCTCGATAGAAAGGATAAGCCGCGATGTGGTTTTGGCGCAGTATGAAAAGTATCTGTCGCCAAAAAACATCGTTATATCTATCGGCGGGGCGGTTGACGAAGAAAAGGCCGAAAACCTTATTGAAAAGTCGTTTTACGCGCGAACTAAGGATTTGCCATTCAGGCAGATTAAGTTTGTTTCGACCGTGACGGGGTTTGAGGGGTTTGTTAACATCAAAAACCGTCCGTTCAACCAAAGCCGCATTGAAATCGCGTTTCCGTCAGTGTCCTTTAAAAACAACAAAAAGTATGCATTAAGCATTATGGCGCGGGTGCTTGAAACGGCGATAAAAGAGCGCGTTGCGAATGAAATGTACTTTAAAAGCGTTAAGATTGATAATGTTACCTATGCCAACAATGGCAAGTTTTGTTTAACGCTTATTGTTGACGGCGAGAACGCGGAAGCCTTTATTCAAAAGGTTTTGGTTGCCGCCAAAAATATTATAAAAAGGCGCGATTTGTCAGTTGAAGATTTTAAGGCAGAGAAAAATTTATTTATAACTAATTTTGTTTTAAACGCCGAAAAAAGTGACGAACTGGCGAGACTTTCAGCCGATGAGCTGACGATTGCTAAAACTGAATTTGACCTTAATGACAAGTTTGAGGTTTTGGCGGGCATTACGTTTGACTATGCTTTTGACGCGCTTGTTGAGGTTTTTGACCTTAACAAAATAAGCGTGGCGTATCTAGGCAAGCCAATCGAAATGGCGTTTTTAAAGGATGTTATTTTAGGCTAAAATATTGATTTAAAAATTTATCAATTACATTAGGAGATTGATTTTGGGCAAGTATAAAGACAGAAAGGTGGCGCGAGCTTCGGCGCCAGACGGCAAGAAAATAGCGGGCATGGTCCTATTAATTTGCGGGCTGTTTGTTTTGGTGAGTGCGTGTGTGCCTAATTTTGTTGTAGGCAAATTCTTTTTGGGGTTGTTTGGCCTTTGCGCCTATCCCGTTGCGCTTAGCTTGACGCTTGCGGGTGTTGCGCTTTTGATGGGGCTTGAATTTAAGGGGCAGTCTAAAAAATCAACGCTTATCATTGCGTCAATAATTATTGCCATCGTGCTGTTGCACGCGATTTTTTCAGTTAAGCTTTTAAACAATTTGGCTTTCGGCGAATACCTTAAAGCGTGCTGGACGCGCAGTGGTGGCGTAACCGTGGCGGGCGTTATCGGCGGCCTTGTTTGTGACATAATCGCGCTTTTGTTGGGCGGCGTTGGAGCGTGCGTGTTTACAAGCGTGGCGCTTTGCATTCTTGTTGGCCTGACAATCGACTATTGTATTTATCACAAAAATGAAGAGAAACTTATCAGTAAGCCAGCAGCAGCGCCTGAACTTAATTTCGACGAGGGTGAGGATGAACTTGTTGCGCCTGCCGATGATTTTTGTGCAACGCGATATGAGCCTAATATTGACGAAGGCGACGAAGTTAGCCAAGCGCCTGAGGCGCCGTCTGTTGATCTTGAGGAAGAGCGCGCGCGCAATATTTTGTTTGGCGAAAGGGCAGAGCAAAAGCAAGACGAACCGCAGAAAAAGTCAGCGCGCGATATCTTGTTTGGCGAGCGTCCACAGGCGCCCAATGTGTTTAATTCAACAAATGAAGAGCGCAGGGCATGGCTTGAAGCCAATCCGGTAAGCAACATTACGTCAAGCGCCGAGCCAGAGTACCCACAGATGCCAGAAGAGAATTTATCCGCTGCCGAACGCTTGTTTGGCGACCGGAAAGACAATGTGCCATCGGGCGAAATTGATAAAAATCAGGCGATGGACATTTTGGGGCTTGGGCATAGCGACGAAGACGTATTTTCGCGCAGGCGAGACCGCAACGCAAGCGTTTCAAGCCTTGATATTGATGATGACAGCGCGTCAACCAATCTTTTTGGCCGCAATTCGTATGAGCCGTTGTTTAACGCTAACGGCGATGTTAACTTTAACACCGACCTTACCCGCAATGAAAACGGGTTTGGGCGCAACCGTAATGTTAATGTTGATACGGGCGAAAATGCGTTTAATGGCCGTCATCCGCGCGTAGAGCAGACGGAGATTGGCCAAACGGCGAAACCATCAAGCCTTGTTAAGGCGCAAACTAAGGATGTTAAATATAATCCGCCACCTATAACGCTTTTAAAAGAAAGCAAAGATGACCCGTCAAAATACGCGAAAAACTATGAAGAAAACAAGCGCATTATTGAAGAAAAGCTTGAAACGTTTAGAATTCCGGCGAAGGTTGTTGGCGTGGTAAGGGGCCCAACGGTAACAAGGTATGAGCTTAGTATGCCATCGGGCATCCCAGTTAAAAGGATACTTAACTTTGACAGCGACCTTGCTATGGCGTTAAGAAGTAAGGCAGGCGTGCGAATTGAGGCGCCAATCCCGGGCAAAAACGCGGTTGGTATCGAAACGCCAAACGAGCCACGCAGTATGGTTAGTTTTAGAGAGCTGGTTGAAAGCAAAGAGTTTCAGTCAACTTCGATGGTGCTGCCCGTTGCGATTGGTAAGTCTATTACCGGCGAGGTTGTTGTTAAAAGCCTTGCTAAGATGGTTCACCTTTTGGTTGCGGGTTCAACGGGTTCGGGTAAGTCAGTATTTTTGCACAGCCTTATTATGAGCCTTATGTTTAAGATGAGCCCAGAGCAACTTAGGTTTATTATGATTGACCCTAAGCGCGTTGAATTTTCGCGCTATAAAGGTATGCCTCATATGATGCTTAAAGACGTTGTTAGTGACGCTGAAAAGGCCATAAATTCTTTAACTTGGGCGGTTAAAGAGATGGAAAGGCGATATAAACTTTTAGAGGAATATAAGTGCCAAAAGCTGGAAGTGTTTAACCAGTGTGACGCGGTTAAAAACGGCGAGCAAAAGAAGCTTCCGTACATAGTTATCGTGGTTGACGAGCTTGCCGAACTTATGGGCGTTGCTAAGCGCGAAGTTGAAGAGCGAATTAGGCGTATTTCACAACTTGGGCGTGCCAGCGGCATTCATCTTGTTTTGGCAACGCAGAGGCCGTCAGTTGAGGTTGTAACTGGTACGATTAAAACCAATCTGCCAAGCCGAATTGCGTTTGCACTTTCAAGTTTTATTGACTCTAAAACCATCCTTGACGAGCCGGGCGCTGAAAAACTTTTGGGGCAGGGAGACATGCTGTTTGCGCCGCAAGAGGCTAACACACCGTCACGTTTGCAGGGCGCATACATAAGCGACGAAGAGATTGAAAAATGCATTGACTATATCAAAGAAAACAACGAATGTAGTTATGACGAAGAGGTTGAAAAAGAGATTTACAGCGCTAATGACGAAGAGGCCGAATCGGCCGTGTCTTCGGGCGCGCAGCCTGTTGACCATAGCGACCAGATGGATGAACTTATGCCACAAGTTTTAAAATATTTTATAGAGTGTGGCAAGGGGTCAATAAGTATGGTTCAGCGCAGATTTTATGTTGGGTTTAACCGCGCGGCGCGTATTGTTGACCAGATGGAAGTAAGGGGTTACGTCACGGCGGGTGACGGCAGCAAAAATCGCGAACCAACTATTTCTATGGACGAATTTAAACAAATTTTTGGTGATATTTAATGAATGAAACAAGTAGTAAATTAACAAAACAACTAACGAAAAAGCTTATCGGGGTCGTGTCTTTGGGGTGCGATAAAAACAGGGTAGACACCGAAACGATGCTAACTTATCTAAACCAAGCGGGGTTTAGGTTTACGTCTGACCCAAAAGAGGCTAACGTGATTATCATCAACACGTGCGCGTTTATCGCTAAGGCGCGAAAAGAGGCGGTTGATACGATTGATGAAATGCTTGAATACAAAAAGAAGGGCAAGTGTGAAAAGATAATCGTTACGGGCTGTATGCCTCAAAAATATTTGCCCGAGCTTAAAAAAGAGTTTAAAACGGTTGACTGTTTCTTGGGGTTTGATGACTATCCAAACATCGCGCAGATTGTAAGTGACCTTTACGACAAAGGCGGTCAAATTGTGCGCTGTGGCGATGCGAGCACGTTAGCCTGCGTTGAAAACCGAATGATAACAACGCCTAATCATTATGCCTATCTTAAAATCGCGGACGGGTGCGAAAACTATTGCACGTTTTGCACAATTCCGTTTATCCGCGGGCGGTTTAGGTCTAAGCCGATTGACGAGGTGGCTCGCGAGGCCAAATCCCTTGTAAACGGCGGGGCGACGGAACTTATTTTGGTTGCGCAAGACGTAACAAAATATGGCACTGACTTGTTTGGTAAGCCTGCACTTGTTGACCTTATCAAAAAACTTTCAAAAATCAAAGACCTTAGGTGGATAAGGCTGCTTTATTGCTATCCGGAACTGGTCACAGACGAACTTTTAAATGAAGTTGTAACAAACGATAAGGTGTGCAAGTATCTTGACATCCCGTTCCAGCACGTAAGCGACAACGTTTTAAAGATGATGAACAGGCACATAAATCACGAAAAGACCATTGCGCTGGTTGAAAAAATCCGCGCGTTACCTGTTCATATCGCTATCCGTACGACGTTTATGGTGGGCTTCCCAGGAGAGACGGACAAAGATTTTGCTGAACTTGTTGATTTTGTTAAAAAATATAAGCTTGACCAAGTTGGTTTCTTTGCATATTCAAAAGAAGAGGGGACGGTGGCGGCGAAAATGCCGAACCAGGTTAATGAAAAAACCAAAAACAAGCGCCTTCTTGCCATTATGAAAGAGGCCGAAAAGGTGCAAAAGGCCAATCTTCGCGCTATGGTGGGCAAAACCGTGGACGTGGTTTATGAAGACATTGACTATGACCGCGAGTTGTTTGTTGGCCGAAGCCAATACCAAGCGCCTGAAATTGATAATCTTATTTACTTCAAATCGAAAGATTTTGTTGACGTAGGCGGGATGTATCCCGTTAAAATTACTCGTGTGATGGGTTGTGACCTTAAAGGAGAAAAATTATGAATTTACCTAACAAATTAACGCTTTCAAGGATTTTTTGTACGCCACTTATGATACTTGTGTTTTTGCTTCCAATTCCGTATGGCATTAACGTTTTTGCGGCGCTTTTAATCTATATTTGCGCGTGCCTTACTGACCTGTTTGATGGAAAAATCGCGCGAAAATACAACATTGTTACTGATTTTGGCCGTTTTGCTGACCAAATTGCAGACAAATTTTTAACAACCAGCGCGCTTATTTTAGCGCTTTCACGCGGGGTGTGTACTGGCTGGCTTAGCGTTGTTATCATCCTTATTGTGGTTTTAAGAGACATCTTGATTTCGGGCATTCGTATGCTTGCAGCCAAATACGGCACGGTTATCGCGGCTGACATTTTTGGCAAAATCAAGTCGTTTGTTTTAGACTGTGCGCTTATGGTTATGTTTTTGTATCTTGGCCTTAACGCAGTGCTTGGGGGCAAGGTTGAATTTATTAGAATTATCGGCCTTGTTGGCATAATTGGGGCAGTGCTTACACTTATTTCGTGCGTAAACTATACGTGGAACGCGCGCGCGCTTATCAAACAAAGCCTTACCGATAATCAATAAACTTAAAAATTGATGAAAGAATGGGTAAACAAAAACCACCTTAAATTTTTTAAACAAATGTTCGAATTTGCTTGCGCTTTTTGTGCACATAGTGTATAATGAACGTATAAAAAGTGGGAAAAATTTAACGAAAGAGGTTGATTTTATGTCAGAAAAAGAAAAAGCCCTTGAACAGGCTATTGCGCAGATTGAAAAGCAGTTTGGTAAGGGCAGCATTATGAAACTTGGCGACGTTTCTCATCAAGAGATAGACGTTATCCCAACGGGGTGCTTAACCCTTGATTTGGCGCTTGGAATTGGTGGGGTGCCTCGCGGGCGTATCATCGAAATCTATGGGCCTGAATCAAGCGGTAAAACAACGGTGTCGCTTCATATCATCGCCGAGGCACAGCGTTTGGGCGGAACGGCGGCCTTTATTGACGCT
>ERZ779673.993-NODE-993-length-10819-cov-1.722594_pt1 | contig 10819 bp, 8 predicted proteins | sample MGYA00511956_ERZ779673 | MGnify/ENA primary metagenome ERZ779673 (study PRJEB29588, sample SAMEA2152065) | human gut metagenome | biome: human gut; feature: human-associated habitat; material: faeces | place: Denmark | collected 2008/2010 ... | reverse complement strand
TTTAGCAATGAAACTTGGAAATTATTGTTTTTATGGAATTGATTATAATAAAATACACAGCAAGATTCAGGAAAATGAGCTTGCAGTTGAGATAGAAAAGCAAGTGGAAACAATACAAATAGAAAAGTAAGATGAGGTGTTTATATGAGAAAACTGGCATTACCGGATGAGGTTTTGTTGACAGTGGAAAAACCAGCGAGATATATTGGAAACGAAGTGAATATGGTTGAGAAGGATTTAAACAAAATTGATGTTCGTTTTTGTATGTGTTTTCCGGATGTATATGAGATTGGAATGTCACATTTGGGAATACAGATTTTGTATGATATGTTTAATCAAAGAGAGGATACCTACTGCGAGAGAGTGTATTCTCCTTGGCCGGACTTAGATCAGATTATGAGGGAGAAAAATATCCCTCTTTTTGCATTGGAATCCCAAGACCCGATAAAGGAATTTGATTTTTTGGGGATTACATTGCAGTATGAAATGTGCTATACAAATATTCTTCAGATTTTGGATTTGTCCCAGATACCGATTTGGTCAAAAGATCGTGGAGAGGAAGATCCTATTGTAATAGGCGGAGGTCCCTGTTCCTATAATCCAGAACCGATTGCGGATTTTTTTGATATATTTTATATAGGAGAAGGAGAAACCGTATATTTTCAAATGCTGGATTTATATAAAGAGGTAAAAGCAACAGGAGGAACAAGAGAGCGATTCTTAGAGCGTGCGGCGGCAGAAGTAGAGGGATTGTATATCCCTAAATTTTATAAGCCAGAGTATAAGGAAGATGGAACATTAAAAAGTTTTGAGCCAATTAATGCATATGCAAAAGAAAAAGTGAAAAAACAGGTACAGATGGATATGACAAATACATTTTATCCAGAGAAACCATTAGTGCCATATATTAAGGCAACACAGGATCGTGTGGTGCTGGAAATTCAGAGAGGTTGCATCCGGGGATGTCGTTTTTGTCAGGCGGGAATGTTATATCGTCCGATACGTCCAAGAGATATTCAATTTTTGAAAGATACTGCTAGAAAGATGTTAGATAATACGGGACATGAGGAAATATCACTTAGCTCACTAAGTTCCAGTGATTACAATGATTTGCAGGAATTAGTTTACTTTCTGATTGATGAATTTCGTTCAAAGGGGGTCAATATTTCTCTGCCATCCTTGCGAATTGATGCATTTGCTTTGGATGTAATGAGTAAGGTGCAGGATGTAAGAAAAAGTAGTTTGACATTTGCACCAGAAGCAGGATCGCAGAGGCTTCGCGATGTAATCAATAAGGGATTGACGGAAGAAGTAATTTTAAAAGGTGCAATGGATGCCTTCCAAAGTGGTTGGAATCGTGTAAAGTTGTATTTTATGCTTGGATTGCCAACTGAGACAGAAGATGACATAGAAGGGATTGCCATTCTTTCGGACAAGATTGCCAGAGAATATTATACAATTCCAAAGGATCAGAGAAATGGAAAAGTCAGCATTGTGTCAAGTACATCCTTCTTTGTTCCAAAGCCTTTTACACCATTTCAATGGACAAGAATGTGTACCAGTGAGGAATTTTTAGAAAAGCAAAGATTTTTAAATGGAAAAATGAAAGAGCAGTTGAATCAAAAGAGTATAAAGTATAATTGGCATGAAGCAGAACTTACACTTTTAGAAGGTGTACTGGCAAGAGGAGATCGAAAGCTTTGTCAGGTCATCTATGATGTATATAAGGCAGGATGTATGTTTGATTCTTGGTCTGAGTATTTTCGTTATGACATTTGGATAGAAATGTTTGAAAAGAATGGAATTGATCCATTATTTTATACAGCGAGAGAAAGAGAAGAAGAGGAACTGTTCCCTTGGGATTTTATTGATATTGGAGTATCAAAGAAATTCTTGTGGAGAGAGTATCAGAATGGAAAACAGGAAAAAGTAACACCGAACTGTAGACAAAAATGTGCAGGTTGCGGTGCTATGGTTTTTGGAGGAGGTGTCTGTTTTGAAGGTAAGAATTAAATTTAGCAAAGCAGGTTCTATGAAATTTATCGGACATTTGGATGTTATGCGATATTTTCAAAAAGCAATTCGAAGAAGCGGGTTGGATATAGCGTATTCGCAAGGATTTAATCCACATCAGCTTATTTCTTTTGCGGCTCCACTTGGAGTAGGACTTACCAGTGATGGAGAATATATGGACATGCAGATGAATACGACATTTTCTACCAGAGAAGCTATGCAGCGCTTGAATCAGACCATGAATAGTGAAATAAAAGTAACCAATTATGTAGAATTAGAAGAAGACAGTAAAAATGCAATGTCAATTGTTGCGGCGGCAGATTATTTAGTGTCTGTTAAAGATGGTTATGCATTTCCAGATAATTATCAACAACTTTTTGTAGATTTTTTGACACAGAAGCAAATTATAATGACCAAGAAAACGAAAAAGAGCGAAAAGGAGGTTGATATAAAACCATATATTTATCAGGTAGCGTTTACAGGAAAAGAATTCTCAGAGAAGATTGGAAGATCTGTGGAAAATACCGTTGCACAGGAATATGAAAATGGAAAGAAGATATACCTTCAGCTCACGACAGGTAGTGTGATAAACATTAAACCAGAGTTAGTAATAGAGGCTTTCTGCAAGTTTGCGGGAATTGTGTACGAACCTTTTGCTTATCAGCTTCACAGATTGGAACTATATGCAGATATTAACGCAAATCCAAAAGCAGATAAGGAAGAATATATAAAAAATAGAAAATTAGTAACACTGGATAGTTTTGGGCATGTAATAGAGGGATAGAATATGCAACAGTTAGTAATTACCAGACTGGATGGAAGAATTGTTTCTACTGTCTTTAAGGAAAATGAATTATTACAGATTAGTGTGGAACCGCAGGATGTAACCTTGCTTGGAAACATTTATGTGGGAAAAGTAAAAAATATTGTAAAGAACATAAATGCAGCATTTGTGGAGATTGAAGGCGGGCAGATGTGTTATCTTTCTTTGAATGATAAAAGTACGCCTGTCTTTTTAAAACCAAAGGCAAATGAAAAAATCTGTATCGGTGATGAATTGCTTGTTCAGATTTCCAAAGATGCTATAAAAACGAAAAATCCATCTGTTACTGCCAAGTTACAGTTGGCAGGGAAGTACATGGTATTGACCCATGGGGATACACGAATTAGCGTTTCTTCCAAAATTACAGATGAAAATGTAAGAAAAGATTTAATTACATTTGTAAAGGAAGAAGTCGGGAAAAATAGAAGTTTTGGAATTATCATACGAACCAATGCAAAAGATGCAGATGTAGATGTGTTACGTTTGGAATTAAAGGCAATGGTGGAAGATTATAATAATATAATACAGCAGGGAATACACAAAACTTGTTTTTCTAAAATATATGAAGCACCTGCTGGGTATCTTTGTGATATTCGAGACGGATATGATGCGAATATAGAGAGTATTCTCACCGATGAAAGAGATATTTACGAAGCAATTAAGAATTATCTTTCAAAAACACAACCATTGGATTTGGCAAAACTTCAATTTCATGAGAAAGAAAATTGCACATTGAGTATGCTTTATGGAATTGAAACAAAATTAAAAAAAGCTTTGCAGGAAAAAGTTTGGCTAAAATCAGGAGGATATTTGGTGATTCAGCCAACAGAGGCTCTTACTGTTATTGATGTGAATACTGGAAAAGCTGTTTCTGGGAAAAAAGATGTAGAAAAGCATTTTTTGAAAATAAATTGTGAAGCAGCAAAAGAAATTGCAAAACAACTTCGACTGAGAAACTTATCTGGAATTATAGTGGTGGATTTTATTGATATGAAAGAGAAGGGTGCAAAGGAGATTTTGATTTCTACGTTATGTACGGAACTTAAAAAAGATTCCATTAAGACGGCGTTTGTAGATATGACAAAATTAAATTTGGTGGAGATTACCAGAAAAAAAGTTCGAAAACCTTTGCATGAGCAGTGGCAAAAAAGAGAAGGGTAAGAAGTGAGGTATAACATGAAATACAGAAAGATAATAGGAACTGCAATGGCTGTAATGATGGCAGTTACACCGTTGATACCAGAGCAGTACGTTTCGGCAAAAACGTTGATGATAGAAGAAAATGGAGAAGCGGCACAGATTGAGGCTTCTGACGTTTCTATCTACATAGATGGTGTATTGCAGGAAGGAGAAGAAAAGCAGGGAATTATGCATAAAGATGAGTGTATGGTTTCTTGTTCCTTTTTGGAAACAGTTCTTGGTATGAAGGTTCAAATAGCAGATGAAGGAAAAATTCTGTTGCAAAAATATGACAGTACCATTCAAATGCAGATAGGTTCAAAAGCAGCAATTGTAAATGAAAAAGAATATACATTGAATGTGGAACCATTTGTGAACCAAAATGAAAACAAAGAAGAAATTTATGTTCCAATGAGTTTTGTATTAGAACAGATCCATTATACAGTTCAGTTAGAGCAGGTAAGTGAGGGAGCATGGAATGCCCGAGTGCAGTCCACTTTGTTATATACATGTGACGGAGAAGAAAAATATTACAATGGAGATTCGATTGAAACCTTAAGTATAGACGGAAAAGTGGTATCCTTAAAAGATTCTATGCCGGGAATCGAGTTGGATGGTGTTATGTTATTGCCATTAGAGCAGGCAGTTGCAAATGAAACGGTAAATGCAGTAGTAACAGCTTCTGGAAGTGGTATTGCAGTAAAACATGGTACGAATATAGTTGAAGTTGCAACAAACAGTAGTATTGCTGTAGTAAACGGAGTAGAAAAACAAATGGAAACCTCTGTAAAGGCTGTTAAATACAAGGAAAAAGAGTATTTAATGGTACCAGCAGAGTTTTTATTTTTGAATTTAGGAGCAAATAAAGTCGAAATTGATCGTTCTGCCAAAAAGATAACGGTAAGCGGATTGATAAGTAGTACGATTGACAAGTCTAAGAATTATGTGAAAAACGTAAAGATTAGTAAACAGTCCAAAAGGGATGCGATTATTCTTACTTGCAAAAAGACACCTAAATTTCAGGTGAAATCCTCTGCTACACAAATAAAAATAACACTTAAAAATGTAACCGTAGAAAAGAATGCAGTAAGAAAACTAACAACAACAAAATATACCACATCCTTTCGTATTAAACAGTCTGGCAAAAATGTAATTGTAGTTTTAAAGAAGAAAAAAGGTGTCAACTTTATTACACAGTATGGAAGCGGAAAAGTCTGTATTTATGTAGGGGTAACGCCTGTTCGTATTACTGTAGATTGTGGTCATGGAGCGACCACTCCGGGAAAGAGAACACCAAAGATGCCATGCAATATTGACTTTAATGGAGATGGGAAAATAGATATAAGAAAAGGACAGTCCATTAAGGAACATCAGGCAAATGTAGGTGTGGGAAAGAAGTTGGCAAATGAACTGGAGCGTTTAGGGTTTAAAGTAAATCGTTGTGCCTTTGGTTCTGCGGATATTTCTCTTAGCGCAAGACAACGTTCAATCAAAAATTTTAAATCAAAATATTCAATCAGTGTACATTTTAATGCAGCAGGAAATGGTATGAGTTTTAACAGTGCCAATGGTGTAGAGGTGTATTATCATAGTAAGTATTTTGGAAAATCTTCTAAGGGATTGGCAAAGTCTGTTTTATCACAGATGGCGAAGGGAACCAGACAGTTAAACAGAGGAACCAAATCTCAGATTTTGGCATTATGTAATACTAGAATGACAGGAGCTGAGGCAAGTATATTAGTAGAATGTGCATTTATGACAAACTTGCGTGAAGCAAAAACTATGGTCGGCAATAAAAAGTTCTGGGATGAGACAGGAACTGAAATTGCAAGGGGTGTATGTAACTATGCAGGTATGCCTTATGTAGCAGAGTAATGTTACATATTTGATCGTTTATGGGGGAAAAGTGCCAGAATATACAAAAATCATATTAAAATATTTGATATTTTGTTCAAAATCATGTATAATATATAAAACGTTATATATGAGGATAGGAGGAACGGGTTATGGAAACGAACATTCTATTAGAGAGTGGAACCAACGAGTTAGAGATACTTGAGTTCCGCGTAGGGGGAAACTATTATGGGATGAATGTTGCTAAGATTAAGGAAATTCTTACCTATAAGAAACCAACACCAGTACCAAACGGTCATCCTTCAATTGAGGGGATTTTTATGCCAAGAGATACGATTATTTCAATTATTGATTTGGCAAAGTGTTTACATTTACCACCATCAGCAGATGAGAGTAAGGATATGTATATTGTTACAAACTTTAACCAATTACATACCGCTTTTCATGTACATGAGGTGGTTGGAATACACAGAGTTTCCTGGGCAGATATTGTAAAACCAGATGAAACAATTAACACAGCAGGTGCAGGAGTAGCAACAGGTATTATCAAGATAGACCAAAAGCTTATTATTATTCTGGATTTTGAAAAGATTGTTAATGATATTAGTCCAGAGACAAGTTTGCGAGTATCAGACATATCCAAATTAGGAGACAGAGCAAGAGATGAGCATCCTATTTTGATTGCAGAGGATTCGGCTTTATTGAGTAAACTGATTACCGATTGTCTACATAAGGCTGGATATAGCAACGTAACGGTTGCCAATAACGGTAAAGAAGCATGGGACAAGCTAAATGAATACCGAAATGAAGGCAATTACCGAGACAAAGTCAGTTGTGTGATTACAGATATTGAGATGCCTCAGATGGATGGTCACAGATTGACAAAGTTGATTAAAGAGGATAATGATTTCAAAGAACTTCCAGTTGTTATTTTCTCTTCCCTTGTGAATGATGAGATGAAGAGAAAAGGTGAGCAGCTTGGTGCAAATGCACAGCTTTCTAAACCAGAGATTGGTTCTTTGGTGGCATGTATTGATCAATTAGTTTCAAACAGATAGTCAAATATAGTATCGAAAAATAGAGCAAAGTGGATAAAACCATTTTGTTCTATTTTTACTTTATAAGGTCATTTTGGATATTATACTGCTTTGTTTTAGAAGCAGGTCCTCCAAATTAGAGTTGGAATTGTTCTTGTTTATAAAGGGGTATTGTGGTAAAATGAAATTAATAATATGTTCATTAGGGTAAGTGGGCACAGTAAATTGCATGGACACAGAGGGGGATATAGTATGGGGCAGTGTAAGATTTGCGGAAAAGAGATTGCAGAGGGACAGGATATTTGCGAAAGCTGTCAAAAAGATATGGATCAGGTGCAGGTAGATGTATCAGATTTAGATGATTTGAACTTGGATGATATAGAGTTAGACGATTATGATTTACCAGAACTATCTGGGGATTTACTTGAGACGAATCTTGAATTTGATTTAGAAGATGCCAGCAATAATTTAGAAAATCCAGATATTGTGGTTAGAGAAAAAGAAACAGCAGAAAGTGAACAGACAGAAGAAGTTCCATTAACTGATATGGTAGATATGGCAGAGATAGCGTCGGAAGAAATTCCATCTGTACCAGATACAGAAGAGATATCACCTATACCAGATATAGAAGAAATAGATAATGATATTCCTTCAACAATGGATGAGATGGCAGCAGATAGTGACATCCCAGATATGGATTTAGATGGTCTGCTGGATGGAACAGATGAGATAAGGCAGGAAACAGCAGAGGAACAACCGGCTGTGGAAGAGAGCGCATTGGACGGAATAGATGCACTGCTTGATAGCAATGATGCAGGCGAGATGGATTTATCTGACCTATTATCAGATACGGCAGCACCTGCGGCTGGAGATAAAACGGAAGAATTACCAGATACTCCAACAGAGGAGACCGATTCTACGATGGATGCATTGGGCTTGGGTGATTTAGGACTTGATTTGGACTTAGGTATGGATGTATCGGATATGTCGTTGGATCTAGGGGATGCAATGGATGCGGGAAGCGGTGCATTGGATTCGGATATTGCCATGATGGAAGATTTACCAGATGCAGAAGTTATGGCTGAGATGGCAGAACCAAAAGAAAAAGTAAGTATTTGGAAACGTCTGTTTGGTAATGTCAAAGATGAAAAGTGGGAAAAACAAAAAGAAAAAGAGGCACAGGAAGAGCAGGCTCGTCTGGCGAAAGAAGAAGAAAGAAAAGCAAAAGAAAAAGAAGCCGAGAGTGAGGCAGAAAATGCAGAAGAAGGAGAAAAGCTCGATCCAAAAGAGGCAAAGAAAGCAGCCAAATTAGCCAAAAAGGAAGAAAAGGCAAGGAAAAAGGCAGAAAAGAAGGCACAGAAAGAACAACAAAAAGAATTGATTGACGAAGATGAGGAAGAAGGTCGTATCAATCGTGCAGGTGCTGTGATTGTATTTGTCTTTTTAGGAATGGTAGCTACATTTATTATAGTTGGTACAAACGTATTCAGTTATAAAAATAGCATTAGTCGTGCCAAAAATTATTTTAAAGAGGATCAATATTCACAGGCATATGGTGAATTGAATGGATTACATATCAAAAAGAAAGATGAAAAATTATATGAGCAGGTTCGAACTGTGATGTATGTAGATAAAGAATTAAATTCCTATCGAAATTATACGAATATTCGTATGTATCCAGAAGCGTTGGATTCTTTATTAAAAGGTTTGGAAAAGTATGATTATTACATTGACAGAGCAAGAGAAGCAGAGGTTACAGAAGATTACGACAAGCTCAAAAATAAAATTTTATCTGAGCTGAAAAAAGAGTACAATATGACAGAGAAGAATGCATATGATTTGTTAAATAATCAAGATCAGTACGATTATAGCCAAAAGGTTATTAAGATTGCAAACGAATAATAGTGGAATATGATGTTGTAGCATCGGGACAGAATGGTATACTTATCCACAGGATTTTATGAAAGAGGTATTGTAAATATACACAAATGTGTTGTATGATATATTTACAGTATCTCTTTTTGTGTTTATAGAAAGCTTGAAGGCGATAAAAGATACTACAAAATTGTTCTTTCGGCAAAAACGATTTGACGATTATCGTGTTAGTTCAAGTTTAGAAAAGAAAAATACATATCACAGAAGGATGCAAAAATTGGAGCGTTACAAAAATTGACATATATCACAGCAGAAAGGAGACTTTTATGATTGCTATTATAGATTATGATGCGGGAAACTTAAAAAGTGTAGAAAAAGCATTGCTTCATTTAGGAGAAGATGCTGTTATTACCAGAGATAAAGAGGTGCTTTTACAGGCGGATAAAGTGATTCTTCCTGGAGTTGGTGCGTTCGAAGATGCAATGGGAAAATTACATAAATATGATTTGGTTGATACGATAAAGGAGATTGTGAAAAAGAATACTCCTTTTTTGGGAATTTGTTTAGGCTTACAATTGATGTTTGAACGAAGTGATGAATCGGAAAATGATGTAAAAGGTCTTGGGTTATTGCCAGGAGAAATCTTGAGAATACCACCATGTGACGATTTGAAAATACCACATATGGGATGGAACTCCATTAAAATAAAACCAGGTGCAAAATTATTTAAGGGGATTGAGGAAGATTCTTATGTGTATTTTGTACATTCCTACTATTTGAAAGCAAAAAATGAGGAGGATGTGGCTGCAACGACAGAATATAGTACATTGATACATGCATCTGTAGAACATGGAAATATATTTGCATGTCAGTTCCATCCAGAAAAAAGCGGAGAAATTGGATTAAAAATATTGAAAAATTTTGCTGAGTTAGGAAGGGAGGATGCGTAATGTTTACAAAAAGAATTATTCCTTGTTTAGATGTACATGATGGAAGAGTAGTAAAGGGAGTCAATTTTGTTAATTTGGTGGATGCAGGAGATCCAGTGGCAGCCTATGATAAGGCAGGAGCAGATGAACTGGTTTTTCTTGATATCACAGCGTCTTCTGATTCGCGAGCAACGAAGGTAGATATGGTAAGAAGGGTTGCAGAGACTGTTTTTATCCCATTTACAGTAGGCGGAGGGATTCGTACCGTTGAAGATTTTAAAGTGATTTTGCGTGAAGGAGCAGACAAAGTATCGGTTAATAGTGCCGCTATTATGAATCCTACATTGATTTCAGAGGCAGCAGATAAGTTTGGAAGTCAATGTGTTGTCGTTGCCATTGATGCGAAAAAGCGTGAAGATGGAAGTGGCTGGAATGTTTATAAAAATGGCGGTCGAGTTGATATGGGAATCGATGCAGTAGAATGGGCAATGGAAGCTGCCAAACTTGGTGCAGGCGAAATCCTTTTGACAAGTATGGATGGAGATGGAACAAAGGATGGATATGATATTTCATTGACGAGAACAATCTCTGAAAATGTTCCTATTCCTGTTATTGCTTCGGGTGGAGCAGGAAAGCTGGAGGATTTTAAAGAAGCACTTACAGATGGAAAGGCGGATGCCGCACTGGCTGCATCATTATTTCATTTTAAGGAATTAGAAATAAAGCAAGTAAAGCAATACCTGAGAGAAGAAGGTATTAGTGTAAGACTTTAAAGGAGAAGTAGTAAAATGGCAGCAATTACAAATGATTGGCTGGATGCCATCAATGGAGAATTTAAGAAAGATTACTATAGAGATTTATATTTATTTATTAAAAAAGAATATAGTACGCAGGTTGTATATCCAGTAGCGGAGGATATTTTTAATGCGTTTCATTTAACACCTTTAAGCAAGGTAAAGGTAGTAATTATTGGACAAGACCCTTATCACAATGCAAATCAGGCACATGGTCTTTGCTTTTCGGTAAAGCCTGAAGTAGAAATACCACCTTCATTGGTAAATATTTACAAAGAGCTGCAAAGTGACTTGGGATGTTATATTCCAAACAAT
>ERZ779673.989-NODE-989-length-10868-cov-2.898918_pt1 | contig 10868 bp, 9 predicted proteins | sample MGYA00511956_ERZ779673 | MGnify/ENA primary metagenome ERZ779673 (study PRJEB29588, sample SAMEA2152065) | human gut metagenome | biome: human gut; feature: human-associated habitat; material: faeces | place: Denmark | collected 2008/2010 ... | reverse complement strand
ATGCTCTTTTAGAAGCTCTCTTGCGTCTAGGCTATCTCCGGCATCTTCCGAGACGAAGAAACGATCCCAAAAGTCTATATAAGCTATGACGTGGCTCGAAAGCTATTTGCCGGTCAAGGGGGCGGAACAAACATCGCCTTCCGGATGACTAACAAAGGCTCAGTAGACTCTGTAGTATCCCAGTTACAAAGAAAGGGGGTTTCCGCAAGCGCTGATTCAGACACCTCTCTTGCATGGGAACTGCTGAAGCAGCAGACATGGCAACCTTTTATGACGAGTATTAGCTTCCTTTTGTGTTCAATAATGCTATTTCATGACAGCAGCATTATCGAAAGCGAGACAAGAAAGGGGGAAAGGGATGTACTTTCAGTTTCTGGCATGACTACACAGCAAATAAGATGCATCGGATTCCTGCGATCTCTGCTAGTGAGTATAATTAGTCTAAACATTGTAAGCTGGATTTCGTGTTTGACCGGGAAATTCTCATTTCTTGCTGTTGTGATTTGTACTATTCTTATTTGCGTTCAGTTTGTGCTCCGATTTCTGGTGGAGCGTTAATCCTATGAACATAAGTATTGCGCTTTTGCTGAAATTCTTTTTTCTATGTATGATAGTAGCCAGTCGTTTGACAGGTGTACTGTAGTTTGTCAAAAGAAAAGTAAAAAAAGGAGTGGAATGATGTGAAAAAAATTAACAGATTTTGCACTTTGATACTTATTTTGCTTGTGTTGGTGTCCATGCTGGTAACCCCGGCAGCGGCAGCAAGTGATTCTTGGCAGAACAGATTTAGACAATTTCCTTTGCTGAGTAGTGGGTCGAGCCGTAGCGGGTATGTAAAAGCATTGCAGACCTTTTTGTACTACTATTCCTACGAAACCAAGCAATTAATTTCTGATGGTGGAGGAATCGATGGCTCCTATGGATCCAAAACTTTGAGTGCAGTAAAAAATTTTCAAGGAGATGTTTTCCCTGACGATCCTTCTCAGCACGACGGCATTACTGGTTCAAATACATGGGGCGCGATTGCGAGAGTGACAGAGGTGTTCCAACCCTCAGCAAATGAGTATATATTCATTTGGTACACACAGGAAATAATTCGCGCCATTCCTATCAACTCGGGATACTACTATTATTATAATGTCGGACCAGATGAATGGAAAATTTTCCGCACTACGTGATTTGAAGCAGCATAGCGCAAATGCTGAGGCGAGCAAAATCGGATAGTCAAATACAGATACCCCCATCATTCAGGCTGTCAGGCGAAGCCTGACAGCCTGAATCAGAGTTCACCATAGCTTATATGAATTATGGAATAACCACATCTAACGCACTAGATCTGTTGGAAACAAGACTGAATTCGCTTACTTTAATCTGCTAGCTGGTAGTGGCTGGGGCGTATTCCGAACAACATAAATAAGTCCTGATCATACACGGGTCTATGGCCCGTGTATGACTAATTAAGGAGAGATGCTATGAACTGGAAAAATATTTTGTTCTGCTTGACTGCGATTCTCCTCTCATTGTTTCTTTTTAGCGCGTGTCAGCATAATCCAGATGAAAAAGTGGTTATCAGTAAAAATGACGGTGCATTTGACGCGGGAATAGTGGTATCAGCAGATAAGAACCGTACTTTGGGTGAGACTTTACCACTAGAGAATTCAGAAAGCTTCTCAAGTACAGATAATAGCGTAACGTTTCAGATGAAGGTTGATACCACTATAGGGATCCAAGATGTGCCAATTGTAGAAGTCTCTCCACATTATTTAACAGAAGTAGATGTACAAAGGATTGCTGAAGCACTATTTGGTGATGTGCAATTTTTCGAAAAAGACCAATCCCTATCTCGAAGTGAGATCCAGAAATGCATTAATCGTTGGATTCCATATACGAATAGAGAAGCTATGGGGGAGCTACTTCCTAATGCAGATGAGAGCTACCTTGATTGGAGAATTGACTTATTAAAGCGGAATATAGAAGCTTACACAAAAGCATATGAGTCTGCTGCGGAAGATAATCCTCATGTTCCATGCCAGTGGGTGTACCACAAAGATTCCTACTATTCTTTGACGGCCAGCCAATATTTAGCGGAAGATCATAAAGAAGATAACGACTCTATCCAAGTAACCACCGAAAAAAATGGAATTCCGTATTATTTCTCCGCTTCTATCCGCAATAATACGGATTATAAGCTGAGTTCTGTTTTTGTATTTCCCCAAGAGCATACAATGGGAGACAATGCAATATACATCGCCCAACTGTGCAGAACAAAAAAACCAACCAGTTCACAAATTGAAAAGATTAAAGAGAAAGCCGAAGCAATGCTAAAGCAAATGCAGATGGGCGACTGGAAGGTAGATGAATATTATCTTGAAACAACAGAAATGGATGAGTTTATTATCCATATCAACGCAGTCCCGCAATTATGTGGCGTCTCTGCTCTTAGAATCCCACAGTTGGGTAATCTCAAAAGTAAGGAAGTCTTTTCGTCAAATTATTATCTAACAAATGCAAGTTTCGAGTTTTCTCCTGCCGGAGATTTACTTTTCTTTGAGTTACAGTCTCCTGTGGATATTAATACTATTGTGAATAATAATGTGGCAGTATTAGATTTTCCCACATTGTTTGAATATGCAAAGCAAACACTTTCTTTAACCGACATATATACCTATGATTTCAATTCCATAGTAGATATTTGCAAAGAGCAAGACATTAAATTAGAGTGCATTATAGAAATTGACAAACTCCAGTTCGGCCTAATTCGAGTGAAGAAGCCTAATACAGATGAAAGCTACTATTATGTCCCAGGGATAATATTAAACGGGGATGTTGCGTTTTATAAGAAAAATTCAGGTGAGCTTCTATGTTGTCTTGATGAGATGCAGTTGTTGGCATTGAATGCGATTGATGGATCTGTGGTTCAGTTGTCAAACGAATGAATATTCTGTTGGTTTTGAATATAATTTGTTTGGCTATTATATATTGCGTTGCGTGTTTAATTGGAGAATTTGCTTTTGCCACTGCCGTAATTTGTACGATTATTCTGCGGATTCAGCATATGTCCTTTGGGGTGATAGTTTGTCAACCCTGTAAATAGACGAATTGCACCTTTGTCAAAATTCATTTCTGTGTGTATGCTGAAAACAAGTCATTTGGCAGGTGAATAATTGTCTGACAAATGAAAATACAAAATAAAGGGGTAATACTATGAAAAAGCAGAACGGAAGCGCAGTAGTGCAGCCTGCGAATGTGCAACGTGTAAAAAAGAAGGGGAAACACAGTCTGGTAAAGACAATCATTCGCCGCTTTTTTCTTGTGCTGTTCACATCCGTCGTCTTGGTATTCACAGCGCTAATCATGGTGTTGAACATGATCTTCAAAGGCCCATCGCCCACCGCACGAAACCAGCTTACCATGACGTTGATTGAGGCCAGTGCGACCAAATGGATTCCTGCCTTGTTCATTGGAGAAGATACCGTTTCTGAAATCCGGACTGGAGAAAGCGTGGAGCTGACAGAGGATGTGACCGATGTCAGTGCAGTAGTTATCAGCCGAAATGCTCAGACTTCCGCCAACGACGAATGGATAGACCATCCCGATGGGATTCGAATTGAAACTGTCAGCGGCAATACATATAACGCTACGGTGATGCTTGTGCGTGACCCTGCGCAAGTCTATCTGGGGATATCTACCCAGAATGGATTCAGCACCAGCATTCCCGGGAAGCGCCTGACCGCAGCCATTGAAGATGAGAGAGCCATTGCAGCCATCAACGGCGGTGCATTTAATGATGACGGTTCTGCTAACGCCTATGTAGGTACCCTCCCTGCTGGTCTGGTCTATTCCGAAGGAGAATGCGTTTGGACTTCCGGTAAGCCCTCTGAAACCAGCGGCTTTGCCGGTTTCACGGAGGACAATATTCTGATTGTTCATAAGGACAACATTTCCAAGGCTCAGGCGGAGGAACTGAACATCCGGGACGGGTGCTGCTTTGGCCCCGTTCTGATCATGAACGGCGAGATCAATATGGAAGCCTACAACAAGGTTTCTGGCCTGAATCCCCGGACAGCCATTGGCCAGCGGGCAGACGGCGCTGTGGTCTTCGTCTGCATTGACGGCAGGCAGCCCAGTTCCATGGGCGGTGAATACGCAGATGTCATTGATATTATGGTGGAGTATGGTGCAGTCAATGCCTGCAATATGGACGGCGGTTCTTCCACTGTCATGCTGTATCGGGACACTTACGGCATTTATGGAGAGGCGGGGGAGGTTCAGATGATGAACAGCTATTCTCTGCTCCAGTCTGAGCCGAGAAAAATGCCCGACTTCTGGATGGTTCGCCCTGCGGAGGAGGAATGATTATGGCACAGGGTAAATTCAGCACCAAAAACAGGAAAAACGCAGTAGATATATACACCGTTCTGGCGGAACGGGAGCAGGCACAAAAGCGTCGCTCCATCCCTCCGGTTACCACTTCGAAAAAGGAAGCGGCACAGCCTGCTGTAACCGCAATACCAACATTTGAGAAGCCTGCACAGTCTATTCAAAAGCCACACAGAGGCCACCGGCTTAGCAGTGTTATCTTCTATACGGTCTTCTTTTCCTGCATTTTCCTGTTTTATGCCGCAACCTACTTTGGATTACTGGAGCTACGAGACTGGCTGAATCGCTACGAAATGGCCCAGCCCACCGCCAAGAGTCAGGAAATTTTTGAAACGCTGTTCTCTGACCCCGATTGGGACAGCTTGTATGATATTGCCAACACTCAGGGGGCTGCCTACGAAAGCAAGGATGCCTTTATTGGTTACATGGAAAACGCAGTAGGTAAAACAGGCCTAACTTATGTTGAAACCTCCACCGGCCTGTCCAATGATAAGAAATACATCGTCCGGCTTGGAAACAAAAAAATAGCAACGTTCACTCTGGTAAACCACAATCAGTCCGATTCTCAAACGGAAATCGCAGACTGGCAACTAGGCAGTCTTGAATTTTTCGTCCAGTACAACGAAAAATACGACATCAAAAAATTAGATGGACATACCGTTTATGTGAATGATGTACCATTGGATGACAACTTTACCACCCGAATCACCACAACCAATGCTGAAGCGTATCTTCCGGAAGGCATCGTCGGAATCCGCATGTGTACCCAGCAAATCACTGGACTGGCAGGCAAACCCAATGTCCGAATAGTAGATTCAGCCGGGAATGAAATGGAAGTGGTATATGCTGAGTCTACCCATACTTTCACAGAACAAACGGACATAAACACGCTCAGCGATGCCGAACGGGATGTTGCCATCAATGCTGTTAAAACCTATGCGCTATACATGATCAATCAGGCCGGAGAAGCGGACATCGCAAAATACTTCCTGCGTGGCTCAGATGCTTACAACGCCATTACAGATACCGAACGGGGTTTTATACAGGATGCTGCCAGCCGGGAGTTTATCAATGAATCTGCTACCGATTACTGCTGTTATTCTGATGATCTTTTCTCCGTGCGGGTTTCTGTCACGCTGAATCAGTACCGATCCAGCGGCAGCGTTAAAGAAAGCACCATTGAGCAGAGCCTGTTCTTTGAAAAACAGGCTAACGGTAAATGGATGTGCTATGCCATGACTGCTGTGGACGTGTCAAAGCCCGTAGAAAAAGTACGACTGACGTTTATGAATGAGGAAGAAATTCTGAAATCTGATTTCTACGACAGCAGAGCCACAACATTGACCTGCCCGGTGCTCTCTGCTTCGGAAGGGAAAGTGTTCTCCGGCTGGGCGGTGAAGGAATCCAACGAAGATGGGCAGACTGTTGTGAACATTATCTTCCAGCCGGACAAGCACGGCATGGTCAATACTTCCGCAGGCACAACACTGGAGCCCATGGTGCTATATCCCTACTTTGAGGATGCCACCTAATCTATCTTATTATGAAAATCCCTATTATATTTGAACGCGAATATCAACTATGTTTATTGGTCTGGGAGAATGAGCCGATCTGTAGTACATCCCTTGTAAAGCTATGTCGAAGCCACTTACATTGGTCAAAGTCTACCACTTATACGGTTATTCGTCGGCTATCAGAGAAAGGGGTACTGGAAAATAGTAACGCCATCGTATCCTCCTTGATATCAAAAGAGCAAGTTCAAAATGCAATATTGGAAGTATTCCTTGAGAACTATTTTGAAGGGTCCGTGTCAAGTCTCAGTGCCGCACTCTCCAGAATTCATAACGACCGCTTATAAGCCAGACGATACTACGCAGAGCAAAAGCAACGCTGGAGGTTATTTTGTGTGTGAAAATCGAGAAAATTCACGATGGATTCGGTGCCCGGTTTGTGGAGGAAAAACACGGACCAGAATTTTCACAGATACTGTGTTGATCAATTTCCCTTTGTATTGCCCCAAATGCAGAAAAGAGATTAATATTGATGTGGTGCAACTGAAAATGGTTTTGAGCAAATGAGCCCGATGTAAAACACAGAGCCTGCTTCCCCTTATTCAAGGGGAGTCAGGCTCTCATTTTTTTCTGTTGCGGTACGTGCATTTTTTGCTCGCAATGCATTGAGAATCGCTTCTGAAGTTGAAAGGATCAAAGCGGCTTCCTCCTCGCTGCATTCATCGGTTAAGACACGCAGCTGGTGTTTTGTAGTGGATTCTACACTCATTTCAGGGTAGAAAATCTCATTGGCATTGATTCGCAAGCACCGAATCAGGGGAAATAGAATTGTTAATCGTGTGTTCGAACGGCCTGTTTCAATCGCGCTGATTGTCCTTGCATTTGTATCAGTGAGTGCGCCGACTTGCTCTTGTGTAAGATTCATTCTGCGGCGGGCTTTCTTTACAGCTTCTGCCAGCGGGCGTGAAAAAATATGCATGATATTTCACCTCGCTATGTATTCTACATTACTCCCGCTCTGAAGTTAATGTTCTGTATTTCTTATTAAACTAGAAATATACTTCGTATTTAGGAGGAAATAAGAAGTGTCTTTCTTATTTCAATATTTTATTACGCAATATAATTCGTTTTTCTATTTGTTGATCAAAGCCAGAATGCCATTGAAGTAGAAGTATACTTCCAGTTCCTCAAAAATGACTGCAACGCACGGATTCCTTATGTAAGGATTCGTGCGTTCTTTTTTAAGAGGCTTCCACATCGTTGCCGTTCACCCCCAATCAACTTGATTTTTCAAAATTCAGGTTGATTGGAGGTACAAAACATGGATGGAAACCATCCGAACCGAAAGAAAGATAAACTGAACCCCTACACATTGTCCATTGAGAACGACATTTACTACATAACCTTTACCGATGGACAGGGATTTTTTCGTAAAATAGAGATCAGCAAGGAACTTTATGCTGCGTTTGACAGTTTTGAGCTGGAGGATATTTCCCATATGAACGTAGTCAGCCGCCATTTGACAGAATCAGATATGGGCGACGAATCGTTAAGTCACAGAATTGCCGATCCATCTGAGCTTGTGGAGGATCATGTGTGTCGCAGAATCATGTATCAGGAACTGCACAAGGCAATAACACAGCTTCCGGAAACTCAGCGCAGACGGATACTCTTGTATTATTTCGGAGGTTACACCTACGAACAAATTGCGCAGATGGAAGGTTGCAAGTACCCGGCTATTATTAAGTCGGTTGCAGCAGCAGAGAGAAATATCAAAAAATATTTTTCAAAATAGGGTTACAATTTAACCGGTAAGTGAGCTAACAGGTGAAGGAACTTTTTCCTTCACCTGTTTCACTGCTTTGGGGAATGGGTTTGTACCTTAAAAACTGCATACCCATTCGTCAAACACATTCCCATTGCTATTGTGATGAGCATAAGCCGCTTTAGGAACTGCGCCGGGATGTGCCGGAGTGGAAAGCAACAGGACATCACTTTTCTTTTTCGGTCTGTATTGCTTTCAGCCCCGGCACGGAGCGAGAAACAGCTTTTCTAAGACTTCTGGGCAGCACCCGGAAGGGCGATGACAGGCAGTGGGGACAATGATACTCCCGTCCAGTCACAGCTAGGAACGCAATGAGGGCGGTCACATGAGAACCATGCAAGGGCGCTTCAACCCGTGGAGCTGGTACGCTGCCAGCCGTTTGGCGACTTCCCATTATAGCCGGGGCGTCGAGGACAAATAGGCTTCTTCAACTTACAAATCCGCCAGTACCTACTCTGGGTGCTGGCGGAGCTTACATAGGCAGGCCACTGCCTATAAAAATTGAGGAGGTCAAACACACATATGAAAAACACATATTACAGAGGGGAACTCTACTACGCCGACCTGGGCACCGGCATCGGCTCAGAGCAGAACGGATACCGCCCGGTAGTCATCATCCAGAACGATGTGGGCAACAGGCACAGCCCTACGACCATTGTGGCGGCAATTTCTACCCAGATCAGGACGAAGGCGAATCTGCCTACCCATTATCATCTGAAGCAGGGAAGCGGACTGGTGCAGCCTTCTATGGTCATGATGGAACAGATCCGAACCATTGATAAGACCCGGCTGGTTCAGTACATCGGAAAGCTGTCCGGCGAGGAAATCAAGGGTCTGAATCACGCACTGGCAATCAGCATTGGCCTGATTCCCACCACGCCGGAAAAACTGACCCTGTGTCTTTGCAGCACCTGTGCCGAAAACTTCTACGGCTCAGGTGCTTATTATCTGCGGCGGGTGAACCCCATCGAGGTTGAGAAGGAGCTGTGTACCTACTGCGGCCAGCGGGCGGGATTTGATTATGAGATCACTCCCCGCCATAAGGGGCGTTAAGAAGGTTCGCACCTTTGTCAAATCCGTTTCTTTTTCATAATATAGAGGAGGTCAATCATGCTTGTCTATACGATTCGCAAAAGTGATTTGTATGCGTCCGGCATAGAACCAACCCGGAAGATTCTGGACATTGCCGGTGAAAATGAGAATGTGGACTTTACTCTTGTCCTTGCGAAGATTCTCAGAGAACTGACATCTCAGACCGGGAACATAACTTAAGGAGTGAAAACATATGACAGTCGTTGAACGGTTAAGAAACAGGGGAGTGACCCCTAGAGCGGTTTTGTATGCCCGTTTTTCCTCGGACAACCAGAGAGAAGAATCCATTGAAGCCCAGCTCCGGGCAATGCACGAGTATTGCAGCCGAAATTCTATCGTAATCATCCATGAATACTGTGACCGGGCAAAATCCGCTACCACGGATGACCGTCCGGAATTTCTGAAAATGATTGCGGCATCCAGGGAAGGGGACTTCGATTTTGCCATTGTCCATAAGCTGGACAGATTCAGTCGGAATCGTTATGACAGCGCCTATTACAAACGGGAGCTGAAAAAGAACGGTGTGCAGCTTCTGTCCGTTTTGGAACAGATGGACGACAGCCCGGAGAGCATCATTCTGGAATCCGTGCTGGAGGGCATGAGTGAATACTACTCCAAGAATCTGGCCCGCGAGGTGATGAAAGGAATGAGAGAATCGGCTATGGATTGTCGTTACATTGGCGGCTGGATTCCTTATGGTTTCCGGGTAGACCCGCAAACCCACAGGTATATCATCAATGACTATGAAGCGGAAGCCGTCAGGATGATCTTCCGGGATGTAGCCGATGGCTGCGGCTACAATGTGGTTTTGAACAAGCTGAATTCCATGGGCTACCGCACCCGGCTGGGCAATACCTTCTCCAAGGAAACCCTGTATGAAATGCTGCGAAACGAAAAATACAACGGCGTCTATGTGTTCAGCAGAGCAGCAAGCAAGGACGAGCTGGGGCGGCGGAACAATCACATGGACAAGCCCATTGAGGATCAAATCCGCATCCCCGGTGGGATGCCCAAGATCGTGGATGACGAAACCTTTGCCCGTGTTCAAGCAATTCTCGCCAGCAGAAAGCGCCACAGACGGCAAAAAAGCAAACGAAACTATGTGCTGACTGGTTTGGTGTTTTGTGGTCTGTGTGGCCACAGATACTGCGGCGACTCCATGCAGACTGGCAAGGACAGAAAAGTTGTCGGGACTTATGCCTGCAACAATCGCAATAATCATGGAGCAAGGATTTGCAGAAACCAGAATGTTCGGCAGCAGCCGCTGGAAGAACTGGTGCTGCGGAAGATTGAAGAAATCGTCTTTGATGAATCCCGGATTCCGGGAATCGTGCAGGCTTACCGGGAGCTGTGCCAGCAGGAGGATGGGACGGATAAAGATAAGATTCGCACCCTCCGCCAGAATCTGAAAACCGTGGAGCAGAAGATTAACAACATTGTCAATATCATTGCCAATACGGGCAGCGCGGCGCTGGTAACCCAGCTTACCCAGTTGGAGCGCGAAAAAGAGCTGCTGGATGTTCAGATTCAGGAAGAGGAACGGGGAACGAAAGAGGATGATCTGGACGAGGAGGCAATCCGCGCAGCGTTCCGGCAGGCGCAGAAAATGTTCCATAGCGGCACCTTGCCCCAGATGGAGCAGATCATCAATCTATATTTGGACAGAGTCGTTGTATTCCCTGATTATGTGGAAATCCATCTGAATAATGTTCCCACCAACCTTCTGAATCCGTCTGAAGCAAAAGACGAACCCGCACTTGGCGGGATACATACATTTTATATCGAAAAAATGAGCGACAATATTTTGCCAAAATATCAAACCGGGAAAATTGGACAATACGGTTATGATATTCTGGTGAAAGTACATAGAAAAGAAGAAAAGAAAAACAAATCCAGACGAAAAGGGCATAATGAAACCCAAGCCAAAATTGGCTTGGGCTTGGGTGAATCTGGTGGAGCCGAGGGGAATCGAACCCCTGTCCGAAAGCAACTTGACAGGACTTTCTCCGGGCGCAGTCTGTTATTTACATTCCCTCGGTGCGGCTGGGACAGACACTCCT
>ERZ779673.976-NODE-976-length-10934-cov-1.772130_pt1 | contig 10934 bp, 4 predicted proteins | sample MGYA00511956_ERZ779673 | MGnify/ENA primary metagenome ERZ779673 (study PRJEB29588, sample SAMEA2152065) | human gut metagenome | biome: human gut; feature: human-associated habitat; material: faeces | place: Denmark | collected 2008/2010 ... | reverse complement strand
GCTGCGTTCATAGCGTCTACTTTCTTAAGTAAGCTCTCATCTGCAAATGGTCCTTTTTTTAATGAACGTGCCATCTTTTGACCTCCTTAACTATTTGATGCTTTTACCGTCTCTTCTTCTTACGATAAGCTTGTTAGAAGATTTATTCTTCTTTCTGGTCTTGAGACCAAGTGCTGGTTTACCCCATGGTGTCATAGGTCCTGAACGTCCTACCGGAGCTCTACCTTCACCACCACCATGTGGATGGTCATTAGGGTTCATAACAGAACCACGTACTGTTGGGCGGATACCCATGTGACGGATACGTCCTGCTTTACCATAGTTGATAAGGTTGTGTTCTACGTTACCTACTGCACCAACTGTTGCACGGCAGATAATTGGAACCATTCTCATTTCGCCTGATGGAAGTCTTAACGTAGCGTACTTACCTTCCTTAGCCATAAGCTGGGCACTTGTACCTGCTGTACGAACAAGCTGTCCGCCTCTGCCTGGGTAAAGCTCAATGTTATGGATTTCTGTACCTACAGGAATGTTTTCAAGTGGTAAGCAGTTACCTACTCTGATTTCTGCTGTTGCACCATTCATAACTGTCATTCCGTCAGTTAATCCCTGTGGTGCGATAATATATGCTTTTTCGCCGTCTGCGTAGCAGATTAATGCGATATTTGCTGTTCTGTTTGGATCGTATTCGATACCGATTACTTTTGCAGGAATACCGTCTTTATTTCTCTTAAAGTCGATAAGTCTGTATTTCTGTCTGTTTCCACCGCCATGGTGTCTTACAGTGATTTTACCCTGATTGTTACGACCAGAATTTTTCTTCTTTGAAGCAAGAAGTGATTTCTCAGGTGTCTTCTTTGTGATTTCAGAGAAGTCTGAGCCAGTCATATTTCTTCTGGAAGGGGTATATGGGTTATAAGTCTTAATTCCCATTTTTGTTTCTCCTTTCGATGTTTCAAGTTACACACGGCGCAATATTTTCATCACTCTTTCTGCGCCGGACTTCACCGTCAGAGCGGATACTCTGAAGTGGTCTTCAAATTAAAGACCTGCGAAGATTTCAATATCAGCACTGTCCTCAGTAAGCTGTTAGTTGTTCCTTCTCCCATAGCAAATGCTTTAATATCCTTAATTGAGTTCTCATCAAGACCATCTTGATTTCCCGGATTTACAGAGAATGTCTGAATAAACATTCTAACAAGCCTTGCCATGTTATTCTGAACATAGTAAAGGAAGTTATTCGGGAATCGATCTTTTGAAGTCTCATCCAATTTAGCCAAACATTGACCTACTTTGTCCGGAACCACCGCAGTTCCAGATTTAACCCAGCAGTCCATACAATAAGCAGTAAACTGTCTTGCAAGTACTGCGGATGCCTTAAGGAACACCTTTGGAGGTTCAACAGCTCCAGCTATCATTTCCATCGGATCTTGATAGAAGTAAAGATCATGAGGTCTTGCATTAGCAATTGTAACCGTTAATGCATTACCATCTTTACGTCCACCACGTCCTGCTCTTTGAGCATAATTTGCCTGTGCTGGTGGTATAGAACTAAGGATAACCGTAGACAAGTCTCCAATATCAATACCCATTTCAAGAGTAGGTGTACAAGACAGAAGATTGGGATCCCATGGCTTTTGTTTGTCTTTGGATTTTTTGAATTCTCGCTCTAAATTCTCACGATCATCTCGTTCAAGCAAACCTGTATGCTCCTTTGCCACAATACGAACAAGCTCACCCTGACTATATAATTTGCCGTAAAAATCCAACCCTTTATCTTCTGCGATATGCATGTGTCCATTGCAATCATTTCTTGTACAACAAGCACCCTCAAACAGCTCTGCGTCTGATTCTGACATAGAAATTTGTGTACCACACTCATCACATACAAGCTGTTTCACTTTGCTAGTTACCTTACATTTTTCAGGATTAATTGACCAAACATCTATGTTATCCGGAGTTTCTACCTTATCCAATACTCCTGCTTTAGTAAGTTCCTCAAGAATAATCTTCATGATATCAGTGGCATCCGAATCCAATGAAAACATTGGAAGATACTTATTAATCCACTTTGAATACCATGACCTGCCATCTATACCATCAAAGCCCTTCATTTTCTTAGATCCACGATTGATGGCAACAAACTTAGGAACATTAAGACCTCTGTTTACTCCAGGAAGCCATTTTTTACGTTCATTAGAAAGATGATAATAGTTGGCTCCATTATTAATAAATTGCTCAAAAGCATAGTAAGTAAAGGCACCATTGGTTTTCATCTGATATAAAACACCTAGTACCATCCTTGTAAATGTTTCTACATCTGCGCTCTGTAGTCTACCTACTTCGTTCGCAACTCTTTCCATTATTCCCGGAATCGCTTTTTCGTACTCAAAAGAAAGCACCGAACATCCAGCCTTTTCAAGAGTTCTACCGATTCTTGAAAGGATTCCGTACTCCATGAGGATTTCGTATTTAAATCTCTGCTCTACAAAGCTTAACAGAGTTGCTGCATCTTCATCTTTACGAAGTGTACCTTCATTGCACATTCTCTCGTATGCACGCATCCAGGTAAGATTTGCAGGTATAAAATTGGCAACAAAATAATCGTCACCAAGATAATTCTTCCAGTAAGAAACAACTCTCTGAATAAACTCATCAAAAGAGTATTCTTCAGAATCATTGTTAATAAACTGAGTTATTGCGGTTCTGAGTCCAAACTTCCAAGTTCTTGAATTGTAGAATCCTGCATGATGAGCAGCATCCTGAACATTATCAGTAAACGCTAAAAGTTTCTTATCATCATTGAACTTTGACGCATACAGCTCAGATATTCCTGCACTTATAGCAGTTGCACTTCTTAAACCAATAAGAGACATTGTTCCTTTACCATTACAGAACGGACACTTATAAGCCTTAGAATTATTTCTACCTTCCGTCTTTAAATCTGGTACCCAAATAGGAATTGTTTTATGTCCATTCGAACAAAGAGTTCTGTTTGGCTCATCAAACATAATCTCCATACATTCTGGGCATAACCTCATGCGATTATTAAGATTAAATGCTTCTTCTCCTTCCTTATGTGGGAACATTATTCTCACCTTGGAGTCGCCGGAGAAGAATGCATTGTAAAACGCTCTAATATCTCTTATTTCTACACTGCCATTATCTTCTACTGATGCCCAACCGGTCTGTCCGCACTCGCGGCAATTGATTACCGGTAAATAGCGTTTTGCCTGATGTTCATTTAGATCTGTTGAAAGCGCATATTTAATATCCTTCTCTGCCACTTCACCAACAAGTCTTCTTAACTCTCGCATCCATACTTGAACCTGAACATTTAAAAACGGACGCAGTTTGCCCGTTGATGTTCTCGTTCTCGCATGAGAAATTAAAGCATACAGAGCATCAATAACGATGCAAGCAAGTTCTTCCCCTAGCTCACCCAATAATGGGAATCTCTTGATCAGATTTTCATATGCAAAAGAATTCTGCATATATGAGCCCTTTGCTTCAGCAATAATACTCTGAGTAAAATTATGATGCATAAGCTTCTTTCCAAGCTCAACCCTTGCATCATCACTCATAATATTCTCAATTGCTACACCATCTTGTAACCAGCACTCTGCTGCTGCATAAAGATACTCTTTCTCATCTTCTCCTGAAGATAATTCCTTTACTCGAAAAGCTTCCTCTCTTGAAGGTACTTTATAATCGGCTACATCATATCCAGCAAAGAACTCTTCTGAAGACAAACGATCCTCAGTGATGACCGCATCCTCATCAAATATTTCACCAAAAACATCCGCAGCATATTCTCGAATACTCTTTGCACTGTCTTTCGCGCCCATTGTCGCAGAAGTTCCGATACAACAAATCTGTCCAGGCAAAACATTAAGACGCGCTTTTAATCTTCTAAGAAGGCACGCCAAATCTGTTCCCTGAGCCCCATCAAAAGTATGAAGTTCATCAACAGCAATGTACTTTAGTGTATCCGGAAGGTTATTTTTCCATAGTTCAGCATCCTTAGGTCTAACTAAGAGATAATCCAACATCTTATAGTTAGTCATAAGAATATCTGGTGGTGCTGCAAGGAGCGTCTCGTGATCTGTAATAACTTTATCCGGGAGCATCATCTTTGCAGATGAATGTTCCTGACCTCCAACATACATTCCGACACGGATTCCAGCAGTCTTGAGTTCTTCACTACCATCAACCAACTCCGCAATACGCTTCGCCTGATCTGAAGCCAAAGCATTCATCGGGTAAATAATCAACGCCTTAATTCCCTTTTCACCACGATGCTTATAGCAATATTCAAGAATAGGATACAGAAAACACTCTGTTTTACCTGAACCTGTTCCTGTCGCAATCAACGTAGATCTACCATCTTCACCCGTCAGACGTTCAAAAGCTCTTTGCTGATGAACATACGGACTAAATGGCTGATGAATCGCCTCAAATAAGCTTTTATTACCTTCGTAAACACGGAAAGGCAGACGCACTGCTACATATGGTTCATGAAACACTGCATCTTTCGTATTTAACATATTCCTAATAGATCCTTTAAATATCGGGTTGGTTATAGGAAATGATGTATCAATATAATCAATCAGGCCTTCCTGATATTGTCTTGCAAGAATTGATGGTAACATCTTGCCTACCTCCATTCATTATATGTTTCTTTCTAATTCTTCCCAAACTTCACAGTAATCATCTTCTCTAAATGTTCGGCTGTACGGAGCATAATACTTTATGACTCTATTTTCAGATTTTCCAGTAGTATCCTCCTGGTATTCCTTTTCAAAAATCCATCGGCGTTCTTTGAAACCGTTTCCCATAACTTTCTATCAACGCCAATACCTGTTTGTCCCTTATTTATCGTAAATACTATCTTTCCTTCAACATCATACCAAGTATTCTCTTCATAATTTTTATGAACTGGAAACTGAACTTTATAAAGTGTTATGAGATGTTGAAGTTCTAATCCCAATGCTTTTGCAACTAAAACATCAATTTCAAGCAAAAGTTCTCTTCTTTCATAATCTGTTAGTCGCAAAGATGTATTTAGTGTGTGAGACAATGTTACAAAGACATTACGCGAAAGCAGCTTACATTTACGAAGCCATCTGTCGTTATTGAATTCCGGTGAATAATTCTCTTCCCAAAGTTTTTTATAAAACGAGGTTTGACAATTCAAAAGCATCGTTCTGCATATAATCATTGCATCATATTTACTATTCGGAACAGGCAGCATATTGGCAGTGTCATTCCTAAAATTACTCTTTCCAAGAGCTCTAACAAAATAATCATACGGTAACGAATTCATCAATCCATTAACAAATATCATATCCTTAGATTCCTTAAAACACATGCCAAAAATACCATTTATATGTGCTGTTTTAGGAGGAATAATCGCTGACATCAGAGTTCTTTCCTGATTTAAACCAAGCATTTTTCTTGTAGCTATCCTATACTCATTAATATATTTTGTTCCCCACTCTGTCAGCTGGCTTTCAATAGTATCATCTGTTCTATGTGTTACGATATAATTTGTTCTCTGAATATAATCTTCAGGAATATAATCTAAATAAATCCTATCGAAATCAGCCTTTTCTTTACACACTCTTCTAGGAGTTTTAAACAACGGATTCCCAATAGATATATGAGGACCTGAATACACAAATTTAGATAGGTCATCTGGAAACATCGTACACCGTTCTATAAAGCCAGCTTTTTGAGCATTTGTCTCATCGTACATTTGCGACATGTAAACATTCCTGCCGAAATCACAAATTCGTTTGTTTATTTTTGAATATTTTGTAAGCACCTCCATTAATTCATTTATGTATACTCTTGGCAGACGCGTTTCCAAATATTTTGACGGATCATCATAAACTGAAGCAATAGCAAGTAATTCCTCATTACCAATTCTATGCGAATGTCCCTTTATGTTCCACCTATTATCCTCTGTCTTAATACCTGGTATTTCTCCATCTTCGCCATAATACGAATCATCAATTGTATATGGATCAAACAAATTACATATCTGATCAAAATAATCAGATACAGCATTACCGTATACATTCAAACTATAAATACCAGTATCACTTACTTCTTTGAATAAGAGCTTTTCGTTTACAAATTGAAAATGATACCTCAGTTTAGGATAGATACATTTTCTCAATTTGCCTCCATTAGGATCATAAAAAATCCCATCTGGATGGACAAACGCAAAGCTACCATCCCCATTAACACAATCTATAGCTAATGGTATAAAGCATTTATACAAATTTGTTTGCTGACCTTCTAGTAAAGAATAATTAGTCAAAGAATTCAAAAAATTCTGCTGACCAGAAACCTCTTCATACTCACTTAGATATCCTTTTTTTACAATTACATTTTCAAATACCTCATCACGCTTTGCTGTCATCTGCTTTGCTGAATATTTTTTTATTGCAAACAACGGCTCTGCATCTGATAAATAGCCTGTTTCATTCCATGCCAATTTTATCCACGGAGGATTACCTATAATTAAATCAAATCCACTATTTTGTTCAAATACATCTGCGAATTCAAGTTCCCAATGATGAAAACGTTGTTTCTCCGCTATCTGATTTGCGATTGCAAGTCGTTCACTTCTCTCCCTCAAATCATCAAGACATACTTCACCCAAATCATGATATTGTGCTTCAAACTCTAAAGCCAGCTGATCACCTTCTGTAACATAGCTAAGTCCTGAACCATCCGCTTCAAACTTAATCGTCATTTGACCACTTGAGTTAACATTTACAGCTCTAATATTACCTTCTAGAATCAATGACATATTAAAAAAGAATTCTTGTCTTGATGGTAATAAATCCGCTTTATCAATTGGCCAAAACCAAAGAGCACACCAATAATCCATCGCAGCTTTTAAACGCGCATATGGGCCTGCATTCTGCGCTTTTTCAGACTTAAATAGTTTTTTATAAATCTCATCCTTTTCCCTAATAGATTTATGTGATCCCTCCCCTGATTCTTCATGGCCATAAACACTAAGAGGCTCATATGTTGCTTCTTCAATCTTTTTTCGCTCATCTGCAGTAAGCTTCCACAATTTATCAATACTTTCTGACAACCTTAGAACAGTCTTTAATTCATCCTCATCAAACTTTGAGGTAAATTCCTTGTTCCATGCTTTTATCTTTTTGATGTTCTCCGGTTCCAGACTTTTTATAACTTTATCCGAATAATTAGCCATTCCAGGATCGCCCAAAAGGAAATGATATATCTCCTTTGTATGCTCATGCTGTCCTTTTTTAGTACGTTCTTCTCCTGGCATAATTCTTCTAGGAGCCTTATCATACCAGTTACCAGACTCTAATGCCGCCTGGGAATATACCTGTCTTCTTGCTCCAATAAGTGAATTTCCATTTACAAGCTGTGTCCCAAACCACGGCACATAGGCGCCCTTATAAATGGTATTTAACCACAACGAAACCGCTAACTCAACAGCAACCGGATTTAAATCACAACCATATACATTTCTATCAGCGATAAACATTTTTACTTTCTGCAGTTCTTCAAAACGTTTATCATAACTTATTGTCTCGCCAAGTTCTTCCTGTTTCTTTGTAAGATATGCTTCTGCAAGCTGGTTAATAGCTTCATTCAAGAATGCGGCACTTCCCATCGCAGGCTCACAAACCGTGAGATGTAAAATTTCATCCGCAGTCTTATCTTTCAAAAGCTCTTTAAGAGCATACTTAACAAGGCACTTAGTAAGCACCTCAGGAGTATAGTATGATGCCGACTTCTCACGTTCTCTTCCAGCAAGTCGATAAATAAAGGTTCCCTTCTCATACATTCGAAGCTGCCCTTTCTTCTCTCCAGACTCATATCGAACACGTTCTGTCTTCTCATCATAATTTTCCAATTCATTTTCTTTTACAAAATATCCAACATCTAATTCGTTAAATTTATCCCCGGCTCTCTTAACTTCATACAAATCTTCCTTTGCAATAAATCCTCTGTAACTAAGAAGTGCCTCATACACTGCACCCATCTGGTTAATTCCAAGCGCAGAATAAGATATTCTTCCTTTTCTCTCTTTAGAATTTCTTGGTCTTGAGATACTCATCAAATCAACAATCTGAAGCATTGCGCAGTTTCTAAGCTTAGCTTTTGTAATAAGCTTTGTGTATTCTGGATCAAAGATATGTGCTTTCAATGCTTCAATAGTAAAAGCATCATGCATTGAAGTTTTCTCAATTTCAATTGCTTTCTTATACTCTTCCAAGTTTTCAGGATAACCAAAATAAGTCATATGAAAAAGCTTTTTAAGAGTATCATCAATGTAATATCCCTCTGATAATACTTCGCTATCTTCCTTTACTTGATCACACACATCACGTAAACCTTCAAGAGAATATCCTTTCACATATGTCTGAGACTTCATAGGTGCATAACCAAGTTCTGGTCTTGCCTCGATAAAAAGCATAAAGAGAAAACGATACATATATCTAAGACATTCCAAAGTAAGTTCAGATGCATCTACAGGATTTTCTTCCAGATTAATTTCCTGTCTTGTTTTCATATCATAAATAACTTCATTGCCAAGTATCTCTATGCTTTCTCTTAAAGCATACTTAAGCGCATCAGAAACACCGGCACTATGTTTATGTGAGTTTTCATCCAAACTATCTAATACGATTGCACCATCAGCCGGACACAGGCTCTCCTTATGAAGCAGAACAGTCATTGCCATAAATGTTGACTCCTCATGTCTGCTATAAATATCTTCCATCATGAACTGGAGATATCTCTTTTCATTCCATTTGTTTCTATCGATTAACGCAATCTGATTGATTCCAAATAACAAGATAAATCTAGGTGCTTCTTCTCCTGCAAAAAATAGTTTTGCAAGAATATCATCATTTACAACATCAACCGATGCACCATTTTCATCCTCATCATCACTCTTTTCAAAAATATACCCCTGAAGGATATCGTCATCACGTTCTACTACAACTGATAAAAAAGCCCACAATAAAGGTGCTCCATTTGCTTTCGTTACTTCATGAAAGATAGGAACATTTAATCCATCCGCAACTTCTTCTGAAACACTATTTATAGATTCATATCCCAGTGCCTTTAAATACAGAGTCGCAAGCTCCTGAATCATCGGTTTGCTCGCTTCTTCATTTTTAGAACGTAGATATCTGTCACGAATGTTATAGTACTGTGTTCTTACATCGCGAAGCTTTTTCCATGGTAAATGGATTTCTTCTTGCTTCTCTTTTTGCTTCCACTTCTTTATAGTGTCTTCAGCATTATCCTGAAAAATAGAAGTGAAGTAATGGTTTGTATAATATTCATTTTTATTTTCAATTCCTGTTAGAATCATTTCCATGTTATCTCACTCCTGTTACAACTGCGATAATTCTAATGTATGGGTTTTCTTCAATTTCCAGAGTATCCTTTTCCCAATCCATAAAGTTCGTAAATATTGCTTCTATTTCACGCTCTTTCTCTGACTTTTTACGTTCCATTCCCGGAATTCCCAAATCAAAGAATGAAAGCTGTGCATCTTTATGTCTTTGCTCTAACTGCTCTAATCTTTCCATCTCTTCATAAATGTACGGATCTGTCTTCTCTTTATATTCAGCACATTTGTCCGCCATTATCTTTTTAGCACGATTAACCACATCTCCAAGAAGTTTCTGTCCTCTTGCTATTTGTTCTTCAGAAACATTCTGTGTATTTGGTACCTTTACATTCAAATGTGTTTTTTGTAATACCTCACTCATCGAAAGGATGCTATCAAACTGATCATTTTTATAAAGCACTCCAAACCATTCATCAACAACAGTTGTTGACTTTCTGTTTGGTATAAGCCCAGCTACAATAAACAGTATTTCTTCTGCGCCTATACTATTTGTCAAACCTAAAACTGGTACTTCACTTCTTTTATAAAAAACTCCTGCTTTATCCTCTATCCAATTAAAGATAGGATGTAGTTTCCACAGATATTGAGTTGCTGGCCATGCAGTTTCAGCCAAATCATTCTGCATGCAGCGTTTCATATCATTTAAGCAATACTCCCTATCCGGAGATAGTCTCAAATAGTCATCGGATGGCATTGCTTCCGGTGGAATAAGCTTTTTAATACGTTTTTTCACATTGTCTGTAAGCTTAATTTCCACCCCCTGTGTTCTCGATAAATCAGAATATTTTATTTCTTCTGTATCAGTAAAAATATCCAATGCATTCTTTAGATAGTCAATATCTGAAAAGAGAGTTTCTTCATCGCTATATTCAACTTTAACTTCTTTCTCATCACCAAGACCCATTAATAATTCCAATGGATCAAACTCTTCTTCATCAGAATCCAAAAGCTTTTCGAAAGCCGCTGCTCCTGCTCCGCTTTCAATTACTTTTGCAGTTTCCTCTTCCTCTTCTTCCTGATTGAACTTCCCAAAGAGCATAGCAGGATCTCCGATATTTTTAAGAGCCTGCTCCTCTTTCTTTACAAGAATTTCCATGATTCGAGCATCACCCTTAATTCTCGGATTATCACTATCTATGAGCATATATCTGATATCTGGTTGCTCAGTCTGACCGTATCTATCAACACGACCATTTCTCTGCTGGAATACCATTAATGACCACGGAATATCAAAATGAATCAATCTATGTGATAGATAATGTAAATTGATACCTTCAGAAGCAACATCAGAAGCAACAATAACTCTAATTGGTGATTCTGCTCTACCGAATTCATCTACTATTCTCTGAAGCTCCTTATCACTCATTACGCCATGCATAACCTCAAGCTGATTATCCTTTAACCCAAGATCTTTCTTAAGATTCTCAGCAAGATATCTCATGGTTCTTATACTAAGATAAATAAATAACAGTCATAGGTGTCTTTTTGTCCTTTTGTCCTTTTGGAG
>ERZ779673.974-NODE-974-length-10947-cov-3.976497_pt1 | contig 10947 bp, 9 predicted proteins | sample MGYA00511956_ERZ779673 | MGnify/ENA primary metagenome ERZ779673 (study PRJEB29588, sample SAMEA2152065) | human gut metagenome | biome: human gut; feature: human-associated habitat; material: faeces | place: Denmark | collected 2008/2010 ... | reverse complement strand
GCATGCCACCCTGCGGGTTGCACCAAACTCCACCTACAAGATATATGATGCCCTGTTCGGATTGGAAGAAGAGATCATTACACCAGAAAATTCGTTCATTGCATGGAATGGCGAAACCTATCCATTTGAAGCATGGAACGCAGATCAGACCTTACAGTCTGCAATGAACTCCTCTGTGAATTGGTATTTTGAATCTGTGGACGAACAGCTTGGAGCCGCTAACATTTCCAACTATATTGAGGAAATTGGGTATGGAAACGAAAATATAAGTGGTGATTTCTCCACCTATTGGATGGAGTCTTCCTTGAAAATTTCTCCAATAGAGCAAGTCGAACTTTTAACCCAGCTGCAGAATAACAACTTTGGATTTGCTCCTGAAAACATCAATGCAGTAAAAGATTCCATCTGCCTTTCTTCTTCCGATGCCGGAACATTCTACGGAAAGACCGGAACCGGACGTGTGGATGGCCAAGATGTGAACGGATGGTTTATCGGCTATATCGAAACTGTAGATAATACATACTTTTTCGCTACCAACATTGGTGCAGACAGCGATGCTACCGGAGGCAACGCAACTGAAATAACCATGTCTATCTTGTCCGACATGAATATCTGGAAATAAAGAAATCGGGTAAAGGTCAACTACGAAATCGGTCTTTACCCGTTTTCATTTATTTTTCGCCTGTTACTTCATAATACTTTTCATTTCCGGTTGCTGACCATGATGTTTTACCACTACTGACCACATCTTTTGTAGACATACTATATGCAAATATATCAAGGATCTCCGCCTCTGAGATATACCATGAACCATCTGTGTTTTTCTTACTTCTGTATAAAACATATAATTCGCATTTTTCATTCTCCGAAAGTCTGTCATATACAAGATATTCTATTATTTCCTCATTCTCATTTAAGATAACTCTAGAATTTCCATTCGCACCGTATGATATCATAAAATCACATCCTTCGTCTGCGAAGTATTGTTGATATATAGTACGATATCCATCATATATTTCACTTGTTTCCATTAATGTCACATAATCACAGATCGCAGGAATAGAAATATCATCCTCTTTCATATTTTCCATTAATTCATCCATTAAATCGTGTTGAATGACAAAACCATTATCCTGTGAACTGAATATTCTAATGGCCTTTCGTGGCATCATTCCCTGCGGTCCTGCTCCTGTAACATAGTTTATGATGACAATCACATCCTTTGCACCATCTCCATCTATATCCTGAAATCCAACCGCTTCAACACTATCAAACATTCCTACACTATCATTCTCTGTACTATTATTTTCATAACACTCCGGAAAATAATATATAATTTGATTGTCTTTTGCCAGCACAAATGAAACATCTTCCCAGAGCGTTTCATAAGTCGGCAGATAAGATACAAACTGTACTTCACCCCAATCATTCAATTCTACATCAAAGGATTGTTCAGTTATAACCCGGCTTTCATCTAATCTCTCTCCTGATGGATATTCTACTTCAATATCTGCTACATCTGTCAATTGCTGTATTTCTTTTGTACCATCGAAATATAAAATGACTTGTTCATCAAATTGTTCTTCACCTGATAGAATTATTTCTACATAATCCTCATGCCAGGTAACCTTCCAACAGCTGCTACTGATGCTTGCACCGTCATTGTTCAATTCAAAATCTGTTTGCGATATCTTATCTTCGCCTTCTTTAAGGACTAACCGTCCACTTGCTGAACCAAAAGGCCATTCCGGTTCTCCAACAGCTTGAAGTATCACTTCATATTTTTTATCTGGTGAAACGGATGTATCGCAAGTTATCTTCTTGTAATTTACCGTATACGAAATGCAACACCAAAATACTACAAACAGTGCAATGAGCAAGCCCATAATACATAGCATAAATTTTTTCATTGATATAGCCCCCTTTTTAATGTCCTCGTATATCCAGTTCTTTCAATAGAGAATTTTCGCTTTCCCATGAATATACAATGTAATATCCGGCGTCATTTATTTCTTTCCCAAAATTCAGAGTTTCGTGGTCAATCACATCAATAGACTGTCCTTCCTGAATTTCCACAAGATACTCCCATTCATTGCTTCTGTGATCCGAATAGTAATCATCCAGTTCTTTCAAGGACAACTCGCTCTGAATTAGAATCGCACCAAAATATTGCATCCCGTTTCCGTTACCTGTCAGCTTCCCTGCCCGTGATATTGACTCTATCAGTTCCGTTTTCTCTGGCAGTGGTGTTTCACATAATTCCTTTTCCACTTTATAGGCAATGTTATTATTTATGAATGAAATGGATATTACTCCGCCTATCAATACAACTGCTACCAATATTCCAACTAATTTTAATTTTTTCATGTGTCCTCCTTTCTTACATCCCGTTCCTTTCTAACACATCTTCTATTGCGTCAATTGCTTTTTTTGCAAAATTTATCTTTGTATCACAAATCAATTCATCATTATCAGATATTTTTATCTCTGCAATAATACGGTCATTGCCTTCTACATATTCCGTATTGCCGCCTATAGTCATCCAAATGATTTCTACATCTTCCTGTGCTATTTCCCCCTCTATTTCTACTGTAAATTGCACCCCATCGAAAAACGCTGCTTCTGATTGTGCATTTATAACTAACTTATTTTCCTGCTTATATATTTCAATAGAATTATATCCCTCCTCCGAACTAATAAATAATTCATCTCTGGTTACAGGAACAACAAATAATTCTTCTGGTTCATCTACATTCTTTTCAGACAAATAAGATGCAACTACTATAAACATAAGCATAACAACTGCTGCCAGCATTCCAACTAATTTTAATTTCTTCATGTGTCCTTCTTTCTTTTCTTACACCTGTAAGATTACCATAGAACACCATTATTACCAAATCATTCTTTAATCCGGTATTGGTAATCGGGTATCTGCATAATTCCGTCATTTAGGATTTCATTCCCCAAATACTGAAAACTGCCATCCTCTGCAAATCTTACCGTAAGTTCATGAGTAATGACTGCATCATCGCAAATGACCATGTCGCAAACTGCCTCCACCGTTAACGTAACCGTCCCATCCTCATTTTCTTTGATGTCGACAACCTCCGGCAGAGATGTCCCAAAGAAGGTAGGCGCATAATTAAAGCATCCAAGTCGCACCCAATAATAGGTCTGGTTTTCCTCATCAAATACTGCGTAATCCCGTATCTGCTCTGCTGTTATCGGAAGATATTCCATAATCAGACTTTCGAATTCTTCTTTTGGGATACCATTTGGATAATCTTCGGAATTAAATTTTTCTCCATATTTCATTCCATACAGATATTCAAACATCCCGTTATAATCCAACTCATTCAGATTTTCTATATTCCAGTTTGAACACAAAAGGTTATTTCCCTGATATCCAAGACCTCGAACACAACGTTCAGACATTTCACGCTGTTCCTCTGTCATAGGTTTTATTCTAATCAGGCAGCTTCCATCCACAATTTCACTGACTTCCGGTGGCTCCGGCACACACAACTCATAGCAGAACCATCCTTTTTCCGTGTATTTCCATTCCTTGAGTCTCGTATATGAAATGTACGAAATTCCCGGCTCGTTGTCAGCATTCCAGATTTCTCTTGTACTTACAACATACATATCCGTTCCATCAAAAATGAATTTCATTCTGCCCAGTCCACCATCGTTGTGGATTTCATAAATTACTACAGAACCGCTTTGCCCTTCCATACATTCTTTAAGAAAACTATCGACACTTTCATAATTCCCCATGTTAGAATACGTTACCATCGTAGCAATTGGATATCCTGCGTCCTTTACCTTCTTCTGCATTTCAAGAACCGTTTGATCATCCAAAACAACATTGGATGCTATCCCTTTATCTGCAGTTTCATAAATATCAAGATAATGTTCCATCAGCTTTTTACAGTCAGTCTCAGCTTCTTCCCTTTCCTGTTCATCTACTGGAAGGTCGTAGCCCTTTTCCCATTGTTCTGCAGCCTCTTCCTCGACACTTTTTGTTTCCTCCGTGGAAGATACTTTTTCCGTATCTTCCACAAGAGATTCACCCACAACGCTATCTTCTTTTCCACAGGCACACAGGTCGCATCCAATCAGAAATGCCATAATCAGCAGAATGCTTTTTTTCTTTAATGCCATAATATCATCCTTTCTTTCTTGCTATCGGCGGCAGTTCCAACTCAATTTGTTCTATAGAATTGGAAAGGTATCTGAAAGTTCCGTCTTCAAATGGCAGAACCACAACCGTATTCCGAAAAGCGAGATCAGAATTATAATCCGGCCATACTCCATCTACGATAAGTGTAATCGTTCCATCCGCATTTTTTGTATAATCAACCACCTCTCCAAAAGGTGGGTATGGGCTGGCATAAATCATCTCATATTCATAGCTGTTGCTGCCCTCAGCACACCCGCAATGCTCTCTCGACTGTTCTACCGATACCGGAAAATAAGTAGTCATTATCCTTTCATATTCCTCTGCCGGAATCTTCCAATCTTCAGTTTTCAGATTTTCGCCCGTAGAAATCCGATAAATATCTTCATACATACAAGGCATCAGAATGTCCTCTACATTGCTGCTGTCCCAATTTGTGACAAGCACATTGTAATTCACATAGCTTAGTCCTGATATGTATTTCTCCGTCAATTCCCGACAGTCTTCCGGAAGCGGTTCTATTCTCCAATACTGTCTCAAACTTGCATGTGCAATCACATATTCATATGCGTAGATAAAATATCCTTTTTCGGTCAGTTTAATCTCAGCCACATTACTTACCGAAGTTCCCTGTATCTCTGATATACCGCCTTCCTTCCACCGAATTCCTATGTAATAGGTCTGCAGCTCACCTTTCCGATAAATGAAGGTAACTGCTCCAATCAGTCCATCTCTATATACTTCAAATACCGTAACCATCGAGTCCCGTCCATCCAAATAATCTGCATAAAATGTTTCGATTACTTCATGGTTTTGCATGGCAGTATCTTCTTCAACACTTACCAAACCGCTTCTGCCCAATTGTTCCACCACGGCTTTCCTCTGCTCGTGGGTAAATTCATTAATACCGGAAGAGTAGCTTGGTGCATCTGCAATTACAATATCCTTATAGATTTCTCTGACCGATTCTGCTGCTGACAAAACCGTACTCTGCAGCTGCTCCTTCTCCTTTTCTGAAAGGAGATCATCACTGGCTTGCGGAATAAACCAATATGCTGACTCTGTGGAAATTTCCGCATTCTCGGCTTCTTCTGTTTCTGCTTCGCTATTTTCGATTTCTATAGGTGGCTCCCATACTTCTTCTGCCACCTTTTGCTTTTCTGCATGCAATTTTCCCCAACAGAACACTCCGGCTATCACGAAAATCAACAGCAGCAAAATCGGAAGTCCACATCTTCTAAGCAGCCATTTTACATCTTCCATTATTCGCCTCCGTACAATTCTTCCCATTCCTCCGCTGTCAAACGTGGTGTATGCCATGTTTCCTCACTATTATCCTCGGAAGGTATAATTCGGTTGGAAACATATTGTACCCCACCGTCCTCCAAAGGACGGACCACAACCTCATGGGCATATACCTTTGAATTTCCCGAATGCGGAAATACCACATTAGCTGTAAGTGTAATTGTCCCATCGCTGTTTTCTGTAAAATCGACTACCTCTGAATATGGATATTCCGGGTACTCCACTTCTTCAAACCCTCTCGGCTTATATTCATAGGTGGAATCTTCGGAATAATAGACCGTTTTGGATTGCAGCGTTTCACTATCAATATTGAAGTAGGTCATGATAACGCTTTCAAATTCCTCCTTCGGAATCCGGTAAACCGCACCGACTCCTAAATTGTCATCTGCAACATAGGGGACATATTGACCACTTACTTTGGGATAGAGAATGTCATACATATCATAGAAATTCAAATCTCCAAAATCGTCCTCGCTCCAATCTACAATGAACATATTATTTTGTTCAAAGCCGATTGGTGTGAGATACTTCCGAGTCAGCATCCTACATGTCTCATCCAACGGTTGCACCCGCAATGCAGTATCCTCTTCCACTCCGCTTAATGTAAGAATATATAGTTCTTCTGAATACCAACTTCCAGAAAACATCAGATATCCTTCTTCTGTATAGTTCCAGTATTCTGCCTGATAGCTTCCTGTTGTATTTCTTTGTATATTTCCGTTTTCGTACTTGTAATAGCTTCTGACCACATCTACATTTCCATCTTTTGTCTGCAAATCGTATTTTACAAAACCCGGCAAATAACTGACCTCAATAATGGATATTTCTGCCTCTTCCTTCTCATCTACCATTTCGCAGAAGTTGGCCACCTGCTCCGGCTCAGTCATATCAATCTGGTTTTTACTGTCAACTGCCGAATAACCATTTTCTCCAAGACGATTTACAATACTACGGATTGTTTCCAACTCCGCTAATTTATTTTCTTCTTCTGCTTTCTCATAAAGATCAATGCAGACGCTTATAATTTCATCTGCATCCTCCTCTGATTCTTCTTGAATAGCCTGAACATCTATTACCGTTTCCGAAACTGTATTTTCTTCCGGGGGTGCATCACTGCACCCCGAAATACTAAGTATTAATACAAAACTAATTGCTGCCAAACCACTCTTCCAGAACCAGCTTGTCTTTCTTAACAACATATCCGCTTCCTCCTCTTCCTTTCACATCTTCTACCATGCTGATAATCAATATAGGACGTTCTACCGTATCTTCTGCTGTAAAAATTGCAAACCATCCTAATTTCGTACCCGAAGTATCATCCTTCAATGCCTTGATTTCTGCCGTGCCTGTTTTTCCTGCTAAAAGAATGTCATTCCGATGGGCTGCATATCCAGTTCCATTAGGATCATTCACAACCTTCTTTGTTCCTTCCAATACACGGCTTGCTGTCTCATTAGAAAAGGCTCCCGGAATCCAATACTCAGCTACTGCGTCTTTCTGATATACTAAATACGGCTTTATAACATTTCCCTCGTTACAGAAAGCAGAATAGATACAAGCCATATGTAACGGATTCACTAAAACTTGTCCTTGTCCGTAACCGCTGTCAGCTAACTGTATTTCAGTTTCAATTCTCTCTGTATTGGAATACTGCGACTCTGCCATCTTAATCTCAAATGGCAGTTCCTCATTGAAACCAAGCCGTGTCAAAGAACTTTCCAACTCATCCGAACCAATCTTTAATGCTGCCTTTGCGAAATAAATATTATCGGAATAAATCAAAGCATTCTCTAAAATGACTGGTTCATATGCATGGAGTGTTGTTACATGATAAGAACCCCACGATGCATCCTTTTGCCAGCTTAAGCCTACATTACCGTAATCTTCCATCGGATCGATTGCTCCTGATTCCAAGCCGACCGCAGCGGTAATTGGCTTGAATGTAGACCCCGGACACCACACTTGCCGGAACCGATTATACATTGGCTTATTCTCATCCTCGTTAAGCGCAGTCCACTGTTCACTGGACAATCCCATAATAAAATCGTTATTGTCATAGGACGGTGTGCTGACCAAAGCTAATACCTCTCCGGTATAAGGATTCATAGCCACTGAGCAGCTTTTATCTTCCTTAAACTGTTCGTACAAGGAAACCTGCAAATTGGCATCTATCGTAAGCTGAATATCCTGCCCATGCTGTACCAGAATACAAGCCAGTTCCTCCTTCTCTTTGCCTTCCGAATTTACAATGTAAATCCTGCAACCGTTCTGGCCTTTCAGTTCACTCTCAAATAATCCCTCCATTCCGCTTCTGCCGATTACACTATTGGCTGTATAGCCTTCTCCTGCATGTTCCTCTAAATCTTCCGCAGTAACGCTTTGAACATACCCGACCAAATGTGCAACAGCTTCCCCTAATGGGTATTCACGCACTTCAACATCAGATATCATCACTCCGGGAATTTCCAGCAACTTTTCATGTCTTTCCTTTTCTTTCAGCACCTCTTCGTCCGGTTCAATCTTCATCAACTCGATTTCTTCAACCCTCGGAATGGTTTTTATCGGCACAAAGGAATCATCCTTTACCCACTGTGCCGACAGCTTCTTTTCTATCGCTTCCGGAGTTGTTTCCAACAGTTCTGCAACCTGTGCGATTGCTTCCTCTCTGTTTTCCAACTTGCCCGGAACGATTCCAACCGAAGAAGCTATACCTTTTCCTGCAAGGACACGTCCGTTCCTATCCAGAATTTCTCCTCTTACTGCCTGTGTAGTGGAAACTCTTACTTTATCTGTAGAAGTTAGATTCCGAAAAATCATGGAATCATCCCAAACCAACTTATATCTTTCTTCGTCTTTTAGGAAAAGTGCTTCATTCTCAAAGCTGATAGTTCCTGCAACTGTATCGAAAGAAGTCTGGTAGGTTACCGTCATTTGCTCCTCGTCATATGCAATAATCCGGACAGCCATATTCTGGACTTCTATGCCTTCATAAATAGCTGAGTTGCGTTTTATGAAATCCTCCTGACTGATACTTCCCGATACCTCAACGTGCAACATCGCATACATTTCTTCATATTCCTTTTTGGGGATATGATACATGTACTCCACCAGAAGTTCTTCCGGTGTCCTCCAGGCATTTTCTTTTGTTTCCAACATTCCTGCCACACATACCGCAGAAATTACCGCAGCTATTCCTATAACAGCAATCGCAATCCATAGGAGCCTGCTTCTTGTTTTCTTTCGCTTGTTTCTGCTTTTTCCTTTCTTCATATTGACCTCCATTTATTTTCATTGCTGATATGGTCATATTCTATTTTCAATGTACACTATATCTTCAAAATATTACATTCGTAAGATTTTGAGGCAAAAAAATTTCTCTTTGCTTGGTATATCGTACTATGCATTCCTCCTTCCTTTTTATTACATGCGTAAGATTTCGTGGTAAAAAAATTTCGTCCGCAATCCTTCTGCACTTGCGTAAATATTACATCAGTAAGATTTGGAAGTCAAGTTATCTTTATATAAAAAGGCTCCTGCCGAGAAGTATCATACATTTTCGCAAAAGTGATACCTTTTAGCAAAAGCCTATTATTCAGTAAGTTTCAAACCACCCCACTGTTTCAATATTCAAATGTTTCATTCAAAAGACCAGAAAACACACGTCCATTATCTTTCTTTATTATCCCACAAACCGCAGAAAATCAAGGTTTCTTTGAAAGCAGACAAACGGTTTCAATATTCCCCTGAACTTTGATTTTATACTGCATAGCGAAAGTATGCAATAGGTTTTCAAAGTGGGGTGACAATTTTATCCCCCATATCACGAAATAAAATTCAAGATAACATACGGATTACTTTCATTTGATATTTCTCTAATTTTTTCTTTTCTTCCCATATACAAAAAATTCATAATATCATTAAATTCCGTTATCTCCAAATCATCTCCTGTTAATATTCCTCTTGATTTATAATGTGGCAATGCACTTTCAAAATCCGAATATAATACACCTCTACTGTTAATAATGTCTCCGATTTCTGAAATCTTCATTTTACATAATATGTACATATTAGCAGGTGAATTAATTCGAATAAGTTCAGCAAACTCTATGCCTTCTTTTTCAGCTATCTCATTAAAGGCTTTTTCCGTCACTGTTTCCATCTTAATTAGTGCATTTTTCTCTCTTTCAACCCATTCAGTTGCCTCAGCAACACTAAAAGCTTTCACAGTTGCCAAAACCAACTTATCTATGATCGAAGTATTATCCGGATATTTTTTATACAAAAAACTTAATACCTTATAACGTATTATAGGTGGCAATATTGAAAATGAATATAACACATCATTTCTTGAGCCAAATTCATATTTTTCAAAATAGCTTATCAGCAGATATGCTAGCATATCAAATAAACCATCTACCACATCATCAAAGTCCCCCGAGTCAAATCCCTCTAAATATTGCGTATGTGTTGACTGATTTCCTTTGCCACGAACGGTTTCTACGGCTGCTTCAATGAATTCATGGTTAGGCAATTTTTTTATTCTTTTTTGAATATTCTTCTCTCCTAAAGTTACTGCCTTATTTGGATCAATATCTAATATTTTTCGAATAACAACCTCTGCATATTTTCTAACAAAAGATATTCTTCCACTAACGGAAGTCTCTTTATAAAATGTATCTCCAATTAAATCCGCAACTAAACTTTGATATGCTTTATTATTAAAATTGCTCATTAACTTATCCTCCTTGTCACAAATTTACTTTTACGAAAAATTATTCTTTCGCCAAAATGTATATTTTCCATTCCCAAACGCCTATCCCCTGGGGTAAACCTCCGGCTATATTTTCACCCTTTGGAAACAGAAACACACATCTATTTTTCTCCAAAAATTGCTGAAACCTTTGATTTATTGGGCTTTCCTTGACAGAAGACATACATTCTCCACATGCTCCGTATGAGGAAACAAATCAAATGGCTGACATGCCGTAACCTTATATCCACCCTTAACCAGCACCTTTATATCCCTTGCCTGTGTATCAGGTCCGCATGAAATGTACACAATCCTGTCTGGCTTAATCTTAAGAAGAGAATTAAGGAATTCCGGTGTGCTTCCACTTCTTGGCGGATCCATGATGACAACATCTGCCTTTGCATTTTTCGCATACTCAACAAGGAAATCTCCTGCGTCAGCATTAACAAATGTGACATTCTTTATATTGTTAATTGAAGCATTTATCTTAGCATCTGATACAGCTTCTGAATTAAGCTCAACCCCTATAACTTTGCCAGCCTTTTTTGAGGCGACTATTCCAATAGTACCAATTCCGCAATATGCATCAATTACAGTGTCATTTTTTGATATATCAGCAAGCTGGATTGCCTTTTTGTACAGCTTTTCAGTCTGCTGGTGGTTAATCTGATAGAATGATGTCGGGCTTACTCTGAATCTGCAGCCACACAAC
>ERZ779673.973-NODE-973-length-10951-cov-1.762390_pt1 | contig 10951 bp, 9 predicted proteins | sample MGYA00511956_ERZ779673 | MGnify/ENA primary metagenome ERZ779673 (study PRJEB29588, sample SAMEA2152065) | human gut metagenome | biome: human gut; feature: human-associated habitat; material: faeces | place: Denmark | collected 2008/2010 ... | reverse complement strand
CTTGTTACTTTCAAAGAGGATGCTTTTATGTCAAAAAAACTTGCAACCATATACTGTGATGTTCCTCTTGAAATATCTTTAAATGATTTAAAATATTATGGACCAAATAATGAACTTTTATATGATGTATTTTCTAAACTAGAATTTACTTCACTTTTAAGTGGGCTTGCTAAAGAAAAAAATAATGAGAAAATAAGTTTTACCCTGGTAAATGAAAATATTAATGTTGTAACAAATGATATAGTTTCTTTATATATTGAGTGTGATAATGATGACTATACAAGTGCAAATATAGTAAGTGCTTCATTATATGATGGTAAATTTTTCTATTATTTTTCAAAAGAAAATATCAAATATTTAAATTTAACTAATAAAAAGGTAGTATGTTTTGATAGTAAAAAATGTCAGTATTTATTAAATGAGAATTTTGATGTTTATCTTGATTATTCACTTTGTTCATATTTAAACGGAGATAATATCAAGGATGATATTTCATTTACGGCAATAAAATATGGTTTTGAAATTCCCACGATTAATAATTTACTTAAAATTTATGGAACACCTGAATACATTCAATACGAACTTTTAAAGGTAAAATTTTTATTTGAAAATTATGAAAAAAATTATAATCTTTTAAAGGAAAATAAACAAGATAAAATTTATGAAAAAATAGAACTTCCACTTTCAAAGGTACTTCTTAAAATGGAAAAAGAAGGTATTAAAGTATCAAGTGAAGTTTTAGATAATCAAAAAGAAGTTATTTCTAAAAAACTCGAGGAAATTACTGCCAAGATTTATGAATATGCAGGTGAGAATTTTAATATTTCTTCCCCGAAACAACTTGGCGAAATCTTATTTGAAAAGATGCAGGTAGGTAAAGGTAAAAAGAATAAAACAAGTTATAAAACAGATGAAGCTTCTTTAGAAAAACTTGCAAATGTTCATCCAATTATTAATTTGATTTTAGAGTATCGTGGACTATCTAAACTTAAATCAACATATATTGATGGCCTAAAGGAATATATAGTTGACGGTAAAATTCATACAATATTTAAGCAAACTGTAGCAAGAACCGGAAGACTTTCTTCGATTCATCCAAATCTTCAGAACATTCCTGTTAAAACTGAGGAGGGTAAACAAATTAGAAAAGCCTTTATACCAAGTAATGATGTCTTACTTAGTTTAGACTATTCACAAATTGAACTTAGAATTCTAGCTTCAACAATAAACTCTAAACCAATGATTGATACCTTTAATGAAGGTGGAGATATTCATGCAAGAGTGGCTGCCGATATTCATAATAAAGATATAAAGGATGTTACAAAAGCTGAAAGAAGTGCTGCTAAAGCGGTAATTTTTGGAATAGTATACGGAATAAGTGGCTTTGGTTTAGGCGAAAATCTCCATATATCTAAAAAAGAGGCTGATGAGTTTATAAAAAAGTATTATCATCTTTATCCTGAAGTAAAAGAATATATGGAAAAAATGATTACTTTTGCTAAAGAAAATGGTTTCGTTTATACAAATTATGGAAGAAAAAGAGTTATTAGTGAAATAAATGATGCTAATTTTATGGTTAGAAAATCTGGCGAAAGAATGGCTATTAATACGCCAATTCAAGGGAGTGCTGCCGATATTATTAAAATGGCAATGATTAAAATTGATGAAATCTTTACAAAAGAAAATATTCAAAGTAAATTAGTATTACAAATTCACGATGAACTTATATTTGATGTTAAAAATGAAGAACTTGAAAAAGTTGAAAACATTGTAAAAGATACAATGGAAAATGTAGTTAGTTTAGCTGTACCACTTAAAGTAAGTACTGATGTTGGAACTAACTGGTATGATTTAAAATAAAGGAGGAATTTTTATGCCAGAACTTCCTGAAGTAGAAACAGTTAGAAATTATTTAAAAGAAAATATTTTGAATAAAAAGATTATTAATATAGATATTTTATACCCTAAAATGATTGAAAATGATATAAATGAATTCAAACAAAAGCTTATTAATAACTTCTTTATTGATATTCAAAGAAAAGGAAAATATTTAATATTTGTATTAGATAAATACTATTTAATATCACATCTTCGTATGGAAGGAAAATTTAATATTAAACCCATAAACGAAGAAATATCTAAACATGAACATGTAATATTTTATTTTGAAAATTTTACTTTAAGATATAACGATACTCGTAAGTTTGGAAGAATGAAATTAATTAATAAAGAGAAAATCGATGATTATTTTAAAAATGTTGGACCTGATGCTAATAATGTAGAGTATAGTGATGAAATACTATACAAAATAAATAAATCTAATAAATGCATTAAAACTATTTTGCTCGATCAAAGTATACTATCTGGTATTGGTAATATTTATGCTGATGAAATCTTATTTAAATCAAAAATTAACCCCTTTATGAAGGGGAAAGATATTAATAAAAATGATTTAGAAAATATTATCAAGTATTCTAAAGAAATACTTGATAATTCAATCAAACATAAAGGAACCACTATTAAAAGTTATACATTTTCTTTGAACCATGTCGGTAGTTATCAAGACTATTTACTTGTTCATAAAAATGAGGGCAAACCTTGCAAAATATGTAATGAAAAAATTTTGAAAGCTAAAATTGATGGAAGAAGTACCTATTATTGTAAAAACTGTCAAGGTGTAAAATGAAAAAAGAAATTCTATTAACATTATTAACTTTTGTATTTCTTTCTATTGGAGCGTATTTTTGTTATAAAAAGAAACTTGAAATTAATGAGGTTAAAGCACCAGTAAATTCATTTCTGTTTATTAATTATGATAATAATTTTATTAATTCAAACATTGATTTTTTAGATAAAAAGACTACTTTAAAATCAAAAGCATATATAACTTATGAAACAAATGGTAGTAGTGATGTATGTTTAAATTATATTTTAAAAGCATAATAGAGTATGGAGGATATGCTACCAATATAAAAGCAGATGGCAATTATGATAAAACTAAAGGTGTTGATGAAAGTAATAAAGAGCTTACTTTTTTAATCGAAGGTTTGTGTGAGGAAAAAGAAGTACCGTCCTTTAAAGAGGGAGATGAAATAGTTTTATATACCTTTAAGGTTAAAGCCAATACTCACGATGAATATGATATTATAACTAATTTTTATGTAAATAATCTTGATCAAACAGCCCTTGTAAATAATCCAATAAACTTTACATATTTAGTAAAACAGACTAATTGTTGATTTTTTCTTTACAAACTGAAAATTCTTTGATATTTTTATGGTAAGGAGAATACAATGAAAAAAGAAAAATTGGTTGCAAGTGCTCTTGCATTTAACACACTGCTTACAGCATTTACAATTAAGACTAGTGCTAAGACTCTTGATGTACCATACATTTATGAAGAAGAAAAATATGGGGAAAGCCAGCTTGGTAGAGATTTAAATTACTATCATATTGAAAATGAAAAACAAAATTTAAATAGTAAAAAAATTCTTTTGAATTTTGCAATTCATGGTTTTGAGGATGCTTTTGCGTATGATGGCCAGTTACTAGTAAGTATAGCTGAAAAAATAATAACTTACTATGAAGAAAATTATGATAAATTAGGTTCTTATGAACTTTATGTAATTAAGTGCTCTAATCCTGATGGTACTTATGAAGGGTATACAAATAATGGCTATGGAAGATGCACAAGTACAGGTGTGGATTTAAATAGGGACTTTGATTATTATCATCAAAAAAGAGACAGTGCAAGATATTATACGCAAGCGCCATTTAGTGCTGTTGAGTCACAAGCATTGAGAGATGTAACAATTAAGATAAAACCTGATATTGTAATTGATTGTCATGGCTGGTTAAATGGTTATTACGGAAGTTATAATTTATATCAAAAATTTAGTAAGAATTTTTATTTAGCTTATTCAGGCGGTTATGGAAGCGGATATTATTCATCATGGTCAACAACTCTAGGTGCTGAAGGAGTACTTTTAGAATTTCCTTGGCCATCAAATGATCATGATAAATTCGTAGAAACTTATAGTAATAAGATGATTGATTTAATTAATGGTGTTACATCTGAAACGTTAGCTGAACAACAAAAATTAGAAAATAATGAATGTAATTTAATTGTAAATAATAGAATTTATCATCCATATAGATCTTCGATTAAAGTAGATAAATCTAATTATTATTCACTTACAGATGTTGCAAACATACTTAACTATGAAATGTCTTATGAAGAAGGTAAAATTATTTTAACAAATGGCTGGGATACTTTAACTTTTTTTCCTAATACAAGTGTTATGCAAAGCGAGCATGAATTTTATGATTTAAAAGAAAAAATATTTGAAAATAATGGAGAATTCTTTGCTCCTCTTCGAAAGATTTTAGAACTTTTAGGTCATACTGTTGAATGGGACGGAAGAACAAATTCAATTTATATTGATTCAAATGTTCAAATGACAAGAAAACTTCTTATTGAAAACTATTAAAATTTATGCTATATTTATAATAGTGAAAGGAAGGTAAAAATGAGATTAACAATTGAAGAAGCTCAAAAGAAGAATGAAAGAATTGATTTTTTAAAGGGTAGATTAGAAAAAATCAGAAATGAAAGAAATGATTTCCAAGGTAGTGCTGGATATGATGCAAATGAACCGTACTTTGCTTTACTTTCTCAAATGGAAGATACTACAAACAAAGAAATAATGCAAATTAATCAAGAACTAGCTACTGCTGAAATCGTAGATCCTACACTTGCTAATGAGAATTTAGTAAATGATGGAGATACACTTGATTTGGTAATTACTAATCCAGATGGAACACAATTTCCAAGTACAGTAACTATTGTAAATCATATTCAAGAGTACAATCCAAATTTATTAAGCACTTCATCTCCAATTGGTATGGCTATTTATGGAAAAGAAATCGGATCTATAGTTGATTGTCAAGCTCCATATGGTAATATTAAAATTGAAATAAGAGGAAAAGTTCTTAAAAAAGAAGTTGAAGAAACTCTAGGAAGATAATCAAATTGGTTATCTTTTTTTATTGTGATTTTAATTTTTATATCTTATAATATTTGTAGGAGGAAAATATGTTTTTACCTGCAGATAAATATAAAGTTATTAATAAGACTATTTTAAGTGATGTTGACAAGAAGAACTTAATATCTTTTTATATGCCTATTATTGGAAGCTTAGCAGTTTCTTTATATCTTATTTTGTGGCAAGATTTATCTTTAAAAGAGGAAGAAAGTGAAGAAGAAATTCATCAACATTTAATTTCACTTTTAAATGATACAAAGGAAAATGTTCAAAGTGCATTTTACTCTCTTGAGGCTGTAGGACTTTTAAAAACATATGTAAAACCTGGTGATGTAAAATCTTATATTTATGAACTTTATAGTCCACTTTTACCATCAGAGTTTTTTAATCATCCAATACTTAATATGGTACTTTATAGTAATATTGGACCTGATGAATATGATAAATTATTTAAATTTTTTCAAAAGAAAAGAAGTGATTATTCAGGTTATGAAGAAATTACTAAAAAAATGGATGAAGTATTTATATCTTCTTCATATGCTCCAAAGGATGGTGCTAAAGAAAGATGCTCAAATGCTGTTAGTTTAAATAGTAAAATAGATTATGATTTAATTACATCATCGATACCAAAAAGTGTTTTATCTGAAAAAGCTCTTAATAAAAAGGCTAGAGAATTAATTGATAATTTGTCATTTATATATAACTTTAATACCTTACAAATGATTGAACTACTGCGTAATAGTTTAAATGAATTTGGAATGATTGATAAAAATGAACTTAGAATTAATGCTCGAAAGAAATATAATTTATCGTCAAATAGTATGCCAACACTTGTTTATAGAACACAACCTGAATATTTAAAAAAAGCCAGTGGAGATAATTCACTTCATGCTCAAATTGTTCAAATGTTTGAAAGCATTAGTCCTTATGACTTCTTAAAATATAAAAATAAAGGTGCAAGTCCTACAGCTAAAGATTTAAAACTTGTCGAAAATCTTTTGGTGGATTTAGAACTTACTCCAGCTGTTGTAAATGTTTTACTTGATTATTGTCTTCGTAAAAATAATAATCGTCTTACAACTGCTTATGTAGAAACTATTGCTGGTCAATGGAAAAGGGCTGATTTAAAAACTGCAGAAGAGGCTATGAAGTTTGCGGAAAAAGAACATAAAAAGTTAAATAAGAAGATAACTGTTACAAGTAAGAAAATTAGTGAACCTGCTTGGTTTAATACAAAGATTGAAAAAAATGATGCAACTGAAGAAGAACAAAAAGAACTAACTGATTTATTAAAGGAGTTTAAGTAATGGAAAAAATAAAAAGCAATTATAATGAAAATATTTTAAATGATAAATATAATGAACTTAAAAATAACCCTGATTTTATAGCGCTTATAAATAAATTTAAGATAAGTGAAAACGAAATAAAAAATAATTTATCTTCTTTAGAGGATACTTTAAATGAACTACATAATTGTAAGAAATGTCCTGGTTTAAGTGAATGTAAAAATAAAATTAAAGGCTATGTATATTATCCAGAAAATAAAGAAAGTTTTTTATGTTTTGGCTATGCAAAATGTAAAAAGTTAAAAGAATATGAAAATATTTTAACTGAAAAAGATGAAAATAATGAACTTAAAAATGCTAGAATGAAAGATATTGATGTATCTGATAAAAACAGAATAGAATTAATTAAATTTTTAAAGAAATTTTATGATGAATATAATATTAAGTCTAGTCCAAAAGGTTTATATTTACATGGAAGTTTTGGAAGTGGTAAAACATTTTTACTTGCTTGCCTTTTAAATGAACTTGAAATAAAAAAACATATTTCATATGAAATAGTGTATTACCCTGAATTACTTCGAACTTTAAAAGAGGATTTATCTTTGGTAGAAAGTAAGGTAAGTTACTATTCAAATGTTGAAATACTTGTACTTGATGATATTGGTGCTGAAAATGTTACTAATTGGGGAAGAGATGAGATTCTTGGTACTATATTACAGGAAAGAATGAATAAACATAAAACTACATTTTTTACAAGTAATTTAGATATAAATGAACTTGAAAAACATCTATCTTGTTCTAAAGATAATGTTGATAATGTTAAAGCTCGAAGGATTATTGAAAGAATAAAACAACTTACCATAGATATGCCTTTAATATCGGTAAATCGAAGAAATTAAGTGAAAATAAATATTATTTTTACTTTTTATTTGACAGTAAATAAAAATCATTGTATAATTAGGTTCCATTGGGTAAATAATAATAATGAGGTGTAAACTTGACATTATTTGATAACTATGCTATAATTATAGCGTAATAAGGGGGAAATGGAAATGAAAGGATATGTTTTAGATTATATTAATGAAAATGAGTTTAGAAAACTAGAAAGAGCTTTAAAGAAATATAATATGATAGCTTTTAAAAAACTTACTTTTGAATATTATCCATCTTTAAGAAGTGGTAATTTTGTAGGTGAAAAAGTATCAGAAAATAAGAAAAATGGTACTGAAAGTTATGAATTAAAGCTTCCTAGTGATAAAATATTTACTCAAATTCATGGTGAAGTTAAACTTTTATATACTGTTCATAAAAAAGAAGGTATTGTAATGCTTGAAACTTTAACACCAGAAGATATACTTTTAGAAGGTCATAGAAGTGAACTTACAACTTATAAAGGTATTATGATTTCTAAACAAAATGCCTCAAAAGAAATGTTTAAAATCGATTTATTAAATATGCTTCAAAATAAATAGTATTAATTTACTATTTTTTTATTTTTTGCTAAACGAACAATTGTACTTGACAAATAAAAATTGGTATTATATAATTAATATGTGATGACAAAATAACTTGATATATTTTTAATATTAAGTTACAATGAAAATGTCAGAGTTTTAGAAAGGTAAAAAATGAAAATAACAAAAGATGAAAAAGACAAGGATAAAATCTTAGAAGGGGTTTTAGCTGATATTGAAAAACAATTTGGAAAAGGTGCCATAATGAGACTTGGCAATGAAGAACATATCGAAATTGATACTACTTCATCTGGGTCACTTGCTCTTGATATTGCTTTAGGAGTTGGCGGATTTCCAGTTGGAAGAATCATTGAAATATTTGGACCTGAAAGTAGTGGTAAAACTACTATAGCACTTCAAGCGATTGCTGAAGTCCAAAACAAAGGCGGCAGAGCAGCATTTATCGATGCTGAACATGCTCTTGATCCTGTGTATGCCAGAAATTTAGGCGTAAATATTAATGATTTATTGTTAAGTCAACCAGATACTGGTGAGCAAGCACTTGAAATATGTGATGCACTAGTTAAAAGTGAAGCTGTTGATTTAATTGTAATTGATTCTGTTGCGGCTTTGGTGCCTCAAGCTGAAATTGATGGAGAAATGGGAGATTCACACGTTGGCCTTCAGGCAAGACTTATGAGTCAAGCTCTTAGAAAATTATCGGGAAATATGAATAAGAGTAAGACTACTTGTATCTTTATCAATCAATTAAGAGAAAAAGTTGGTATAATGTTTGGTAATCCAGAAACTACTCCTGGAGGAAGAGCTCTTAAATTTTATTCAAGTGTTAGACTTGATATAAGAAAAGGAGAACAAATTAAATCTGGTGATACAGTTGTAGGAAATAAAGTAAACATTAAGGTAGTTAAAAATAAAGTATCTCCGCCATTTAGAACTGCAAGCGTTGATATTATGTATGGTGAAGGAATATCAAGAGAGGGTGAAATCGTTGATCTTGCAAGTGATATTGATATCATTGATAAAAGTGGAGCTTGGTATTCATATAATGGAGAAAAAATAGGTCAAGGAAAAGAAAATGTTAAAGCATTTTTAAGAAATAATGTTGAACTTAAAACAGAAATTGAAAATAAAGTTAGAAAACATTATGGTTTCAAAATTGATGAACCTAAAAAAGAAGAAGTTAAAAAAGAAAAATAACTTCTTTTTATTTACAAAATAGCATATTTTTTGTTATGATAGTCTTAAGTTTTTTTGTGGGGTATGTATGAATAGAGTTAATTTGGATTTACTTATTAAACTATTTGGTAGTTATAATTTAAATGATATAGGAAGGGTTAAACAGGCCTATGCTTTTGCATATGAAAAGCATAAAGGTCAAAAAAGACAAAGTGGCGAAGATTATATAATTCATCCTTTAATAGTTGCTTATATTTTAGCGGAGATGCACGCAGATAGTGATACAGTATGCGCTGGACTTTTACATGATACGTTAGAGGATACAAATGCCTCAAAAGAGGAAATAATAACTTTATTTGGTGAAAATGTTTGTACCCTTGTCGAAGGAGTAACTAAATTTACAAAAATAAATTTTCAAACAAAAGAGGAAGAAAATCTTGCAAATATGCGTAAAATTATTACTAGTATAATTAATGATCCAAGAATATTAATTATTAAACTTGCTGATCGTCTTCATAATATGCGTACACTAGATTTTAAAACTTCGGAAAAACAAATAGAAAAAGCAAAAGAGACTATGAATATCTATGTTCCTCTTGCAAGTTATATTGGAGCATATCATATAAAAACTGAACTTGAGGATTTATCATTTAAATATTTAGAACCTGAAAAGTATCATAATATATTAGAGCAAAAATATAATTTTGAAAAATATGAATCAGATAATATATTTGAACTTGAGAAAGTAATTCATAATTTTCTTTTAGATAATAATATTCCTAATGATATGAAAGTTAGAACTAAAAATATATATGGTATTTATCGAAAAATGAAAAAGGGCTTTACTCTTGATGAAATGCACGATTTAGTGGCCCTTAAAGTAGTGGTAAGGCAGGTTATGGATTGTTATAAATCTTTAGGACTTATTCATAGTAAATATCATCCACTTAATTATAAGTTCAAAGATTATATTTCTAGTCCTAAAACAAATATGTATCAAAGTCTTCATACAAGTATTTTTGGACCATTTAATAGATTAATTCAATGTCAAATAAGAACATTTGAAATGGATAAGGCAAATTCTTATGGACTTACTGGTTATTGGGATAAAGATGATAGAAATGTAAAAGATAATATGCTTACAGACTTAAAAACTCATTATCAATTTTTTAATACAATTTGTGATTTAAATGATGAATATCCAGATAATAAAGATTTTATTGAACATATTCAAAAAGAATTATTTAGTAATATCATTTATGTTTTTGATGAAAATGGTAATGCTATAGAACTTGCTAAAGGTTCAACAATAATTGATTTTGCTTATAAAACTAAAAGAGAATTTATTAATGTTATTTTGGGTGCCTATGTAAATAATAATTTAGTGGGGCCAAATCATATTCTTACAAATAATGATAGAGTATCACTTTTGTATAATAAAAATAAGAGTTTATCATTAAAAAAATGAGACGAAAGTATTAAGAAAGGATTAGGTTTTAAAACTAACATATGTAAGGAGTATGCTATTGTAAATAATAATCTTTCGTCTCGATAAGTTATTAAATATTATTTTTTATTTAATTGCAAGCGATTCGACAAAACAAGACAAAATTAGAACCAAAAATGTTAAAAAAGTGTAAAGCAACTTTACACTTTTTTAAATATTTATATATATTTATACCAAAAATTGATATAATAAGGTTTGTGAAAGGTGGGAATTATATGAAATATGTATATTTATTTTCTGAAGGAAATAAAGATATGAGAAATTTACTTGGTGGTAAAGGTGCAAATCTTGCAGAAATGACAAAATTAGGTTTACCTGTACCTCAAGGATTTACTATCACAACAGAGGCTTGTACAAGATATTATGAAGATGGTAAAAAAATAAGTGAAGATATTGAAAATGAAATTTTTGAAAATATCAAAAAAATGGAAGAAATAACTGGTAAAAAGTTTGGAGATACTG
>ERZ779673.970-NODE-970-length-10972-cov-1.918109_pt1 | contig 10972 bp, 8 predicted proteins | sample MGYA00511956_ERZ779673 | MGnify/ENA primary metagenome ERZ779673 (study PRJEB29588, sample SAMEA2152065) | human gut metagenome | biome: human gut; feature: human-associated habitat; material: faeces | place: Denmark | collected 2008/2010 ... | reverse complement strand
CTCTATCTAAATAATCAATTAATTTATCTTTATCTTCTTGTTTTAGAATATAATTATTTTTTGATAAAGGAACGTTCTTTAAATCATTAACTATATCTTTTATATTATTTGTATTTTTTTCTAGTTCTTTTGAACTATCATTTGCCTTATCTAAATTTATTTGATGTCGTTCAATTGATTCTTGTATTTTTACATAATTATCCATTTCATTAACAAGATAATCATAATTTCTTCCTTTTCGTTTCCTTTTAAGAATATTATTAAATTCTTCAATACAAAGTATTCTCATTTTATCTTGAATTTCTTTTAGACTTATTTTATTAAAGACATCAGATTTACCAACTTGTTTTTTCATACCATTTTTCATTCCATCTTTAAAAGGAACTCCAACAATATGTAAATGTGGACTAGATTCATCAAAATGAATGGTTGCACTTGCTATTTTAAAATTAGGCACAAATTCTTCTAAATCTACTATTTGTTCTTTAAAAACTTCTGTCATTTTATGTTTATATTTATTATCTTTATCAGACCAAAAGTCCATATCTCCAAGTTCAATAATTATTTCACAAGCTAAATCTCTTTTATTGTCATTTGAAATATGATTAAAATAATTTTCTATCTTTCTATCATTTCTAGTTTGCTTTTCATTGTATTTAATTCTTGCATCTTCAAATAAATCTAAATATAAATTTTTTGTATCTTCTACAATAGAAGAAGTTCCTTTAATTGTAGAAATTAATTCTTGTTCTTCATCATATTTTCTTAAATTATGTTTATCAACTTTAGATAACTGCTGATGATTTTGAATTGCATTATTAGATAGAGAAGTAGTACCAGTTTCAGTATTTTTGATACTTCTTCTTGCTTTTTTAGATTTATTTTTATCATTACTTAAATGTAGTGAATAAGATAATTCTTCCATATATTTAAAACCTCCTTTGCTAGAATAGAGTCCTACTATATATATAGTAGGGTAATTTTGCTTTGTCAAAATCTCTAACCCCCTATATATTTTGACACAAGTATCAAAATATGGGGGCTAAGGTTTAGGCAACCTTAGAATCCACCTGTCTTATTTCGTAATAATGATAAACTTCGTAAATCATTAAAACTACATAAGACTTATGATAAAATATAATGCACTGCATTTTATTTTATCTTTAAAAATTATTCATTAATTGCAAACTAAAGTAAGCAATTATTTCATAATTTTATTAAACAAACTTTTCCCACTTTCATTGAAACTACGTTTCAACAAAACGTGTTCGTTTGTTATAACTTTTTTTAGAAAAAAAGTTAACAAAAAAATTTTCAGTAGATAAGTCTAAAACAAGAAAGATAACTTTTTGTTTTAAACTTTTTCCATTATTATTTTTACTATTTCTAGTCAAGAACTTCGCAAGTAAATAAATTTATTCTTGACTAGAATTTTCATCATTATTTAAAAAAGTCTTCTTCCGTAACATTATCTGGTATTACTTCAAATAAATCTCTAATATTTACTTTTATATCATTAGGATTATTTTTAGTAGCAAACATTCCCATTGATACCCAGTCTTTATTTCCATTATCATTTGCTTGTAATGGGAATACTCTTATTGGAACTTCATTTTTAAGAAGTGGTCCAATATCTAGTTTTCTAGTTTCTTTGTATAAAGTTCCTTTATAAAAATTAACTTCATAACATTCATTTAATCTATAAAAATGTTGCATAACTTCTTTAATGGGTAAATACTCACTATACCTAACTTCACTATCAACGCATATTCCATTAAAATCATAAGTAAATGGTCGTTTTCTATCAATATAACCTTGCTTATATAATTCTTCAAAATCACTATAAAATGTTGATCTAAAATTAACTTGTTTTATTTCGTATGTATTATTTATCATTTCAAGTTCAATATCATCTACATATCGCATAATTATATCTGCTTTTATATCTCTATCTAATAAATCCCAGTTATCATTAAAAGCATAATAACTAATTGGTAATTTTACTTTATTGATAAAGTCCATATCTCTTTTAAGTAAAATATCACTGACAGTAAAGTTTAATTGTTCTGTTTGTTCATTTTCTAATAATTTTGAGTTAATAAGTTCAATTTGTTCTTCAATTATTTTTGTTTCTTCTTTAAATTCTTTTTCTGTAAATAATGAATCTATATATGCTTTTTTAATTCTTTCTTTTTTAGTATTTAAACTTTTTAATTCTTTACCTAATTCTTCTTTTGGATCTTCTAATTTTGATTTTAATACTGGTAAAAAAAATTCATTTACAACATTATCATATTCTAAAATATCTCCTAGTATTGTTTTAATTGTTTCTTCTATTTTAGGTTCTTTAATTGTTATTTTACAATTATTACATTGATAATAGTAATAAACTTTTCCATTTTTCTTTCTTGTTGCATTACCACCTAATATTCTATTACATTTAGGACACCTTAATTTTTGTAAGAATAGATATGTTAAAGTTCTTTGATAACTTTTAGAATTCTTTTTCTTTTGAACTTGGCATTCTTCCCACATTTCTTTACTAACAATAGGTTCGACAACATTTTCATAATAGGTAGGATGTTTTGTCCTTTTACCATGAACAAAATCACCTTTGTATATTTCATTTTCTAAAATTGCAACAATAGAAGAATCTCTCCAATTTGTTTTACCTAATACTTGTTCTTTATTAAATAGTGTACTTATCTTTTGATATGACATTCCTTTATGATAAAGTTCAAATATTCTTATGACAACATCTTTTGTCAAATGGTCTATAACTAATTTTTTATTTTCATGCTTATAACCAAGTGGTGCTTGATGTGGTATGTGTCCTTGTTTAATTGCACCAGCTAAACCAACTTTAGTTCTTTCACTTGTTCTTTCTATTTCTTGTTGTGATACACTCATTAATATTCTTGAAACCATTTTGCCATTAGCATTAGTAGTATTAATATCATCATTAACACAATCAAGATAAGCGTCGTTTTCTTCTAGAAATCTCATAAGTTCTTCCCAGTCAAAAATACTTCTTGTTATTCTATCTTGTTTTAAAGCAATTATAGTGTTTATTTTCTTTGATTTAATATCTTCTTTAAGTCTTTCAAATTCAGGTCTATAATTGCCTGTTTTAGCACTTATACCAGCATCAGTATAATAGTCTTTAATAACAAAGCCTTTGAATTTACAATATGCCTCTAATCTTTCTTTTTGTTCTGGTAAACTAAAACCTTCTCGTGCTTGATCTTCAGTCGATACTCTCATATATAGACCACAAACTTTTTTTACCTCATCCAATTATCATCATCTCCTTTACTAAAAAAGAGCGAAGCAGTACAACTAGGCTTATTTGTACTACTTCGCCCATAAATAAATTAGATATAAGTTTTTCTAATCTAATTATAAACTATTTAGGGCAAAATTACTAGTTGGTATGCTTTAAATAATCTTCTAATTCACTGATTTTAATTTTATTACCAAAGTTTTTGATATAAACATCATTAGAATAATTAAAAACAAGAAACATTATATTATTGATAATTACTTTGTGAGGTTCAACATAAACCAAATTAGATTTATTAATTTTTCTAATACTTCCATTTATAAATGTAGGAGTAGTATTACAAAAATCACAAATAAACTCTAATTTCTTTTTAAGTGATTCGTCAATATGTATTTCTTGTTTAATAATATTAATCATAAACACCATCCTTTCTTTAGGATGATTTCTTTGTAAAACACAAAAAAATCAATCTTTCGATTGATTTTATATATCAAGTTCAAACTAAATAGTTCGAACAGATTCGTCAATGGAGCAGGTGATGAGAATCGAACTCACGTGGTCAGCTTGGAAGGCTGAAGTTCTACCATTAAACTACACCTGCAACTTAATGACAAGATAAATTATACCATATCTTGTCATTTTTTCAAGTGTTTTTAGTTAGTTTTTTTAATAAGTGATAAATTAACTTTGTTTGTTTCTTTGTTTATGTTGTCAATATATACTGTAATTATATCACCTACACTTACGATATCTAATGGATTTTTAACAAAGTTTTTACTCATCTTGGAGATGTGTAATAAACCATCATCGTGAAGTCCAATATCAACGAATGCACCAAATGAAGCTACATTTCTGACTGTTCCTTTTAATTCCATACCGATTTTCAAGTCGTCAATCGTTAGAACATCACTTCTTAGTATTACTTCTGGAGCATCTTCTCTTGGGTCTAGGCCGGGATTTTTTAATTCTTTAATAATGTCTTCAATTGTGTATTTTTCACCAAATTCTTTTGCTAGTTCTTCTGTATTAGCTTGCTCTAAAGTTTCTTTGAATTCATCTTTTTTAATATCATTAATACTTAAATTTAGTTTATTTAATATTTTAGTTGTTAATTCGTAGCTTTCTGGATGGATGCCCGTGTTATCTAACGGATTTTTACCATTATTTATTCTTAAGAAACCCACTGCTTGTTCATATGTTTTTTCGTTTGTAAGTTTTTTTAGTTCATCTCTTGATGTAAAGTCTTTTGATTCTTTAAATTTTTGAATTTTATTTATTGAAGCGGTTGTTAGGCCAGAGATGTATTTTAGAATAAAGCTAGATGCAGTGTTAATGTTTACTCCTACATTATTTACTACTTTGCTTACTGTGAAATCTAATCCTTCAGTTAGTTTTTTAGAATTGACGTCATGTTGATATTCACCTACTCCAATGCTTTTAGGATCTATTTTTACTAATTCTGATAGTGGGTCGATAGTACGTCTTCCGATACTTACGGCACTTCTTTCTTGAACTTCAAGATCTGGGAATTCTTTTTGAGCTTCTTTGCTTGCTGAGTAAACACTTGCTCCTGCTTCGCTTACGATTGTGTAGTATACATTTGGAAGATCTTTAATTGTTTGAGCAACGAATTCTTCACTTTCTCTAGATGCAGTACCATTACCAATAGCGATAAGGTTTAGGTTGTATTTACTAATAAGTTCAAGTATTTTTTTTCGTGCGCCTTCTTTGTCATTTTTTGGTTCGTGTGGGTAGATAACATCTATGTGTAAAAGATTACCTCTTTCATCTAGACAGGCTAGTTTACATCCTGTTCTAAATGCTGGGTCAAATCCGAGAACACGGTATCCTGTTATTGGTCTAGTCATAAGTAGATTTTCTAGGTTTGATTTAAATACTTCAATGGCGTTATCATCAGCGTTTTCGGTTAGTTCTGCTCTTATTTCACGTTCAATAGATGGTAGGATTAGCCTTTTTAGAGCATCTTTTAAAGATAATACTACATATTCTTTTACAAATGACGAAGGATTTTTTATTATTTTTTCTTCTAGTTTACTTGTTATGTAATCTAGGTCATAATCTAATTTTACACTAAGAATGCCTTCTTTTTCACTGCGATTCATTGCTAGAACCTGGTAACTTTTTACATACTTAATTTTTTCTTTGAAGGCATAATAGATTTCATAAGTTTTCTTTTCGTCTATAGCGTTTTTCTTAATTGTGCTTGTTATTTCTCCGTAGTTTTGAATATTGTATCTTATAAATTTACGATAGTAGGCGTTATCACTTATCCATTCACTTATAATATATTTTGTGTTTTCGATAGCAACTTCTTTAGATGTTGGGGCTTTTGCCCAGATGTCATCCATGCTTCCTTTTTCTGGAAAAGACATAATCATTTTTGCTAGAGGTTCTAGTCCTAGTTTAATTGCTTCACTACCTTTGGTTTTCTTTTTTTCTTTGTAAGGTAAGTAGATATCTTCTCGACCAGTTTGGTACAGGCTAGAATACTTTCTTTGAGTTCCGGAGTTAGCATGCCTTTTTCATCTATGAGTTTGATTACAGTATTTTTTCTTTCCATTAGGTTGCAGTAGTATTTGTATTTTTCTTCGATTTTTTGAATTTGATTTTCGTCTAATGCACCCGTTGCTTCTTTACGATATCTTGCGATAAATGGGATTGTAGCTCCTTCTTCTAATAGTTTTAAGACGGCTTCTATTTGTTTTGTTTTAATGTTAAGCTCGCCTGATAATTCATTTATTATTATTTCATTCATTTTTATTCACCTTGTAAATTATATCATAAAGAAAAGAGATTTTGGTCTCTTTCTAGTTTATTTTATTTATAATTGTGATATCTTCTTCAGAAGCATAAGAAATATTTAATTTATCTCCATCTTTTTTGAATGGTAGTTCATCACTTAATTCGATAGATGCTTTATATTTTTTATTGTTTTCGTCAGTTATAAAGTAATAAGTGTTACCATTGATTACTGCGGTTTCTATTTTCTTGATTGTTATGGTTTCGCTTTTGTTTTGTGAGTTTGACGTTATTTTGGCATTTTTTAGGTAGTTTTTAGCCGCCTCGTTTATACCTTTTGATACGTCTGTGACAATTACTTTTTGATAATCATTAACATCTATAAATGCATACATTTTAACTAATCCTGCATCATCTTTTAGGCTTAGTAAATATGTTGGATTACCTTTTAAATTTATAAGTAATGGGAATGTTGATGTATATTTCATTTGTTGAACTGCACCTTCTGCTGATGCCATTGCACTATATTCTTCAGCGCCTGGAACACTATAAAATGATGTTTCACCAGTTCGCATGTTTGTTAAGATAAATCCAAGCGTTGATTCGTCTGTAACCGCTGATGTTAAACCTGTATATAAATAAATGTCGTCATTCATTGCAAGATAGTTATAACCGTCAGTAGTTTTTACCATATTTTTTTGACTGAATACGCTGTTAAAGAAGCCATTTTGATATTTGCCCCAGTCATCTACTTGATCAATGATAAGGTCAGCTGAGAACGCAATATCAATCCAATTCGGTATATTTTCTACTTTGTATTCTGATGTTGTGCCAGTTATCGCATTTAAAATTATAATTCCAGTAACTTCTGCACGAAGGCCTACTCCACTATATTTTATTGTTGGAACTACCCAGTATGGATTTCCATCGTTATCAATTTCAAATGACATATGGCCGAGATTTCTTGTTGGATGAGAAAATCTTATTTTACGGTAGGCATTGTCATTAAATAGTCCGGTTTGAACGTATTTCATTCCTTTATCTAGTCTAATTAAATTGGCTTTTCCAGTAGTGCTATCTACTGTAATATACCCTTTAACGCCTTCTTTTCTATTAGTTAACCATTTGATTGGTGAAGCATATTCAAGAGGTGTAACTCTAATTATTCTTTCGTTATAGTTTATTTGGGTATAGATATCAGATACGTTATATTGGCTTACTAAGTCTCTCATTTGTCCCATTACTCTGTCGCCTAAGGCTTGACTACTTTTTTTATCAAGTAGTGGCAATTTTGAAAAATCTACTTCTGAAATGTCTGTGGAAAAGTTTTTGCCAGTATCAATTTCAATTCGTTTTGCATATTTAGAAGCCATAAATAATGGGCTTTCAATAATATTCCATATAATTACTAAAACAATAATTAATGGGATTATTAGCATAGTGTATTCTTTTACTGGTTTGGTTTTTCCTTTTTTCAAAAATTCTATTACTGACAAAAGATTGTTTAATACAGTAAAACAAATTATTATTAAAATAATGAATAAATAAAAGCTTACACTGTGAATGTTGATTGCTGGCATTGCAAAGTAATAGTAGACAAATGCAAATAAAATTGTTAATAAAATGTTGATAATTCTTTTCATATAGTTCCTCCTAATGTAATTATAGCAGATTATTTAATAGTATGATAGAATATATAAAGTGATTTGTATGTATTATAATAATTTAGCAGACTTTTATAAGAAAAAATTTGGGTTTAGGCTTGCTAAACTTGCTTTTAATGGTGGATTTACTTGTCCTAATAGAATTAATGGTGCTAGGGGTTGTATATTTTGTACAGGTAGTGCTGAAAATGCAAGTGAATCTTCCGTTTCTTTATATGACCAATATTTAAAAGAAACAGAAGTTGTTAAGAATAAGTGGCCACAAGCTAAATATATTGCTTATTTTGGTTCTTTTACGAATACTTTTGATAGTGTGGAAAACTTGAAGAAAAAATTTGAAGAGGTTCTTACTTTTCCGGATGTTGTTGGTTTATCTATTGGCACTAGATGTGATTCGATTAGTGATGAATGTTTTAAGTATTTACGTGATTTAAATAAGAGGACTTATTTAACTGTTGAGCTTGGGCTTCAGTCTAGTTTTGATAGTACGCTTAAGTATATTAATCGTGGGCATGATATTGCTAGTTTTGATAGTATGGTTAAAAAATTAAAAGATGCCAATATAAATGTTGTTGTGCATATTATAGATGGGTTACCTAATGAGACTGAAGATATGATGATTGAAACTATTAGACACTTAAATATGTTACATATCGATGGGATTAAAATTCATAATTTATTTATTGCAAAAGATACTGTTTTAGGGGATATGTATATTAATAAACCATGGAAGCTTATGAGTATGGAGGAGTATATTGATATTGTGAGTAAGCAGATTGCAGTGCTTGACCCAAATATTGTTATTCATAGACTTACTGGTGACCCAGGAAAAGACGAACTTATTGCTCCAGAGTGGTCTACTAGAAAAATAGATATTTTAAATGGAGTCGTTAAAAATTTAAAAAGATTAGGTTTAAAACAAGGAATTTATTACGAAAAAAACGGAGATTAAGTTCTCCATTTTTTATGCATTTAAATCAACGTTTTCTTCTTCTAACATATCTTTAAATTCCTCTTTAAAAGCAATTAAAGCTTTTTTCTTTGCGTCATCGTAAATGTTTTTGGCATTTTCTATAGCTTTATAGATATGTTTGATTCTTACTTCTTTTGAGTTTTCGAATACTGCATAACTAAAAGCATTTGCTAGTAGTGTTAGAGTTATGTCAGGATATCTTGCGGCAACTTCATAAACTCTTTTATATTCACTAGTCATATCGGTTAGAAAGGCAAAGATTTTTTCTTTTTGAAAATCGGTATAAGCTAGTTTTACGCCTAGTTTTTTTTCGAACTTCGGATATGTTCCCATAAGTATTTTAACAACAGTTTCTTGGTCTGCTTCTAATACTTCAATTTTTTGAAATCTACGTAAAAAGGCACGGTCTCTTAGGATGTATGTTTCATATTCTTCTGTTGTAGTAGCACCAATCATTTTTATTGTTCCACGGTCAAGGAAAGGCTTTAACATATTTGCAAAGTCAATGTTAGTGTTTGATTGGGTTCTATTTACAAGTAAATGAATTTCGTCAATAAAAAGAATAATATTATTTAGATTTTTAAGTTCTTGTAAAAGCAATTCCATTCTTGATTCAGTTGTACCATTTATTGTATTTGATCCAAGTAAACTTGAAATATTTATTTTGATTATGGACCATCCCTTTAAAGCATCAGGGACATCCCCTTTTTGTATTTTATAACCTAAACCTTCAACAATAGCGGTTTTACCAATGCCTGGTTTGCCGACTAATAAAGCACTTTTGTCTGGTGTAATAAGAGATAGAATTATTTCACCAATTTCTTTTTCTCTACCTATTGCAGGATTTGTTACATATTCTCTTTTGGTTAAGTCTTCACCATAGTTTTTGATAACGCTAAATGTATCTGTTTCTTCTTTTACTGGTGTATCATTTATATTAAGAACTTCAATGTTTTCATCAAGTTCAAGTTTTTCAATATTGTCTTTCATATAATCACGTCTTTTCTAGGGTATTATAACATATTATTTTTTAAAAAGGAATTATCTTTTTGTTGTGCCCACCTTTTACCGTGTAACAGTTATGGGCTGATATGAAAGCATTTGGGTCAATGTCTAAAACTGTATGTTTTAATCCATAATATAGGTTAAATGGGACTATCATAAGAAGTGTTGCTTCTTTTTTAGTGAATAGTCCACCTTTTGAAGCTATTTCAGTGGCACCTAAGCCAAGGTCACGAGTTACATATTTTTCAATTCTATCACTTTGTTTAGATTTAATAAATACGAGTTTACTATCATTAATACCTAGAAGAACCATATCTACAAGTTTATTGTAGGTTATAAGAATGAACATAGCATAGATGGTTTTCTTTAGACCAAATAATAACATACCTGATAAAATAATTATCATGTTTACGATAGTACTTGATTTTCCTAGTTCTATTTTTGCTAGTTTCGAAATTATTGCTGCAATAACGTCAGAGCCGCCCGTATTAAAACCAGCTCTATAGACTAAGCCGCCGCAAAAGCCATATATTAAAATGATTGTTAGAATCATAAGAAAATCAGAACTGAATGTTACAGGAATTTTAGCAGCAATCGGTTCAGTAATTGTTACCATTACTGAGTATGATACAGAACCTATTATAGTATAAACTGATTGTTTTCTACCAAGGACTATAAATGAAAGAACAATTAAAACGGCACTCATAAGATAGATAAATAAATTGTTAGGAATGCCAGTTATTTCATGGACTACAATTGATAAACCACTTACTCCACCTACTACTAATTTGTTTGGTACGAAGAAAAGATTATAGCACATACCTAGACCAAAGATGCCAAATAAGAATACAGCAAAACGGCCGACAAGTTTATTCTGGTTTATCTTATTTAAGATGTCAGTTTTTTTATGACCTATACCCATCTATACTTCACCTATTATAATGATACTATAAATCAAATTTTTAGTCAAAAAAAACTCACCGAAGTGAGTTTTAAGTTTATTATTCAATGATTTCAGTAACAGAACCTGCACCAACAGTACGTCCACCTTCACGAATTGAGAACTTAGTTCCTAATTCGATTGCGATTGGGTGAATTAATTTAACAACTAGTTCGGCATTGTCACCAGGCATAATCATTTCTACGCCTTCTTTAAGTTCGATAACACCAGTAATATCTGTTGTACGGAAATAGAATTGAGGACGATAGTTTGTGAAGAATGGAGTATGACGTCCACCTTCTTCTTTTGTTAATACGTAAACTTGTGCTTCAAATTCTGTATGAGGT
>ERZ779673.966-NODE-966-length-11043-cov-5.355206_pt1 | contig 11043 bp, 15 predicted proteins | sample MGYA00511956_ERZ779673 | MGnify/ENA primary metagenome ERZ779673 (study PRJEB29588, sample SAMEA2152065) | human gut metagenome | biome: human gut; feature: human-associated habitat; material: faeces | place: Denmark | collected 2008/2010 ... | reverse complement strand
AATAGGCGGGGCTTTAATCAAAATCCCCGCCTATTCGATTACAAAGTTTCTTCGGGAAGTGGATGGGATAATGCAATATTTTGCGTGTTGAGTAGTGCTGAAAAGTTTTGCTGAATGATATCCAGTGTTAGTTGCTTTTTCCGCAATTCCTGCTTCTCTCGTATAGTAGATGCTTTCTCAGATACAAGATTGTCAATTCGTTTCTGAATTTTTTCAGAGCTTGGGATTTTGGTAATGCCGAAATCCTGAAGCTCTTTTTTTAACGAATCGTGGAGCTGATATTCAGCCTGATGTCTGCTCCGGTATGCTGTGGGATTTGGAGCTGATTTTGCATCTTCGATAACTTTACGACAGAGCCGATAAGAGTCACAATGTTTTTGAATGACTTTCTGCGTGGTTAGCTCAGTGTTGATTTTCTGGATGTGCTGATCAGCCGCTTTGATGGAATTTTCAACATTGGAAATATGCTGTTGGAAGTCCTCGTAGTTTAAGAGATTATTTTCGGAGAGATAGTTGAACGTCTTTGCAGCTTCTTTTAGATTATTCAGTTTTGCCCAGCGTTCAAAGCATTCACGATTGCCTGTTGTGATATAGGTGGAGATATTGATATACAGGCGAGCTTCTCTGGACAAAGGCTTCGGAGTTTTCGCCTTATAACAATTTTTCTCTAAGCGGAGTCGGACATTTTCTTCTGTATAGTAGCTTCCGAGAGATTTCATATAGGTGAAATTTTTCTGCTCAGGTGCCCGGAAGGATAAATTTTTTCCCTGTCGTATTTCATATCCTGCCAACTGCATTTTCTGTAAAAATTCTTCATAATTGATAGAGGACCAGATTGCCTTATCAACCGCAACACGAAGTTTAGCTTTCCAACTGGTGCCACGATGATATTCCATGTTCTCCTTATAACTTTTGCCTTTTTCTCCGGTTGGCATACTGGTGGCAAGTCCATTTTCGTGACAGATACGATTACTGATTCTGCAGAGTTTATGGTAGCTCCGCTTATTGGAAACATACTTGTGATGATCAACAAAACTTGCAGCGTTGAAGATGATGTGATTGTGGATATGATTTTTATCAACATGGGTGCTGATCACGTATTCATATTTTCCTTTCAGTACTTCATCTGCAAATTGCTGCCCTAAGCGATGGGCATTTTCGGCATCAACTTCTCCAGGTTTAAACGACTGAATCAGATGAAATGCCAGGTTATCACCTTTGTCCATTCCATTCTTTTTTGCCATTTCTCTTGTCATGGAAAATTCAAGATCTGCAGTTTCCGGGGAACAGCCAAAACTGGAAACTAACAGTTTTTCATCAGTCTTATCAGGATTCGTAATATAGTCCAGAGCTTTCTTGTCCGTTACTTTAATTGGGAAGATCTTAAGATACGCCATAATTCTTTCACCATCTCTTTCAATTCTTGCATTTCTTCCGGATACAGATTTCCGGTGCTGTTTACTTTCTTTGCAATCTGATTAATATTCACACCGATCTTATGCATTTCCTCGTATTGTTTCTTTAATGGAGTAGTGTCTGTATTGACAATATAACCGTCGATTGCCATTTTACGAAGGTAAGCTCCCATATTTTTTGTTTTTGATTCAATCATCTTTCTGCGAATCAGCTTCTTTTCTTCAGGGGAAACACAAAACAAAATTTGTATATTTCTTTTTCTCTTTGCCATAGGCAGATTCTCCTTTCATTGGTTCTTCGAAGTAGTGACTTCTGAGTTTTTAATTTAGGGCAGGGTTCCCTAAATTGTTGGTTTTTCGGAAGTGTATATACACTTCCTGTCCTTGCTATTTACCGGTGGCACAGCCGCCGGAAGAGAGTCCTTAAAAAAGATTCCTCTATAAATAAGGTACTGAGAGAAGAAAAAGAAGACATCGAAACTCAGAAGTATGACGCAGGCATGATTCTGTGGTATAGTAAAATCTGAACGAAAAAGAAGAAAAGAGGTCAAACCGATGTCACGGAAAAACCATAAGATGATAGATGGGAGACTACTGCAAACGAATAAGAAGTATTCCCAGTTAAAGATAAAGCAGAAAGAAAAGATTGCGGAATGGATGTTTCAGGCAACCAGAGATTATTATATGAAAAAATGCACTTTTCCGAATGACAAACATTTGGAAGAAGTAGTGGATACTGTCTATGAAAAAATCGAAGATGCAGAAATCTGGATTCCGTATGGAGAGGTCTTTAAGCATTATAGATCCAAACGATCGGATATCAACAAACGTGTCAGGAAATCTCTGAATGAAAAAGAAGAGAGCCGGATTGAGAAGGTTTGTTTTATGAATATGTGTATGATTCAGGATCATAAAGGAAATGTACTGGCTCTGGATAAAGTAAATGATAGCTATACCGGTACGACTTTCCCAGGTGATCACGTAGAAGCAAATGAGATTTTTCAGAAATCTATGATTCGGGAAGTCTGGGAAGAAACAGGACTTACGATCGAAGCACCGAAGCTTGGAGGATTATATCATTGGAATAAGGGCGGAGTGCATTATGTCATTACCCTGTATAAAGCAGATAAGTTCACCGGAGACTTGAAGAGTTCTGAGGAAGGAAGAGTTTATTGGATTCCGCTGGAAGAGTTAAAAACAAAAGAACTTGCTACAGGTATGGAACACGTTTTAAAGATTCTGGAATCAGAGCAGGTGGATGAGTGCTATATGCATCTGGAAGCAGATGGATATGTGGGAGATTTGTATTAAAGAATTACATGAGAAATGGCTGCCTGCTCATTGGAGAAAAGACGGCCATTCTTTATAAGATACATCATTCATCTATTCTGTTTTTTGCTGTTCACTTTTAGAAGTGAAATTAATATATTTGGCACGTTGTAAAATTGAAATAATTGCATCAATGCTTTCTGGATTGGAAAAGCTCATGATAAAAGGCTCTTCTTCAAATTCCATGGATTCGAATCCAGGATTCTGATCTGGATTCTTGAGTATATGGATGGGACGTGCACTCTGATTATAAAATGCCAGTTGTGCGGAATCTGTAGTGTTACCGATGACACCAATGCCTACATCCCCTTTTCCAAAATCTATTCTACGTTTATTTAAGTTGATCATTTTCAAAAATCTCCTTTTTCAAAAATAGCATATTTAGTAATTTTCTATTATTCCCGAAGTAGGGATATCTTTTAAAAAGTCACTGTTGGAAGTAATCGGAGAATCTATAATCTGAACGCCGCTTCGTTTCATCATTCGGAATTTGAAATCAAGAAGTTCCGGTGGAACTTTCAGTTCTGCGGCAGCCTGAAAAAAGGACATATCAGCGTTAAGCATTTCCAGGACATCTTCATCTTCCAGAAGATAATCAGCGGCAAAGCAATTCGCTTCATATTCACATTGTGACACTCCATCGAATAATTCAAAATCATGAAAACACTTGATCTGAAGGGTTTTCTGATGAAGGAGTGCGTGCCCAATCTCGTGGATCAGGATAATCTGTTGTATGATTTCCGGCAGATCGCTGTTAATGACGATGCAGGTCTTTCGACATTCCCGCATACAGAAGCCTTTACAACAGTTTGGATCAGTTCCAAGCGGAAGCTTCTTAACAATAATATGCATAGCGGCTGCAAGGCGATACGGATCACTTTCCTGATATTTTGCTTTTACTTTATTAACAGTGTCTCTTATACATTTTGAACTCATAAAAACACCTCGATATTTCATAAGATAGTTTGCTGCAAGTATAGAGTAGCAAAAAGTGCTGTACGAAAATACGGACACCTATGAATCACTTTCCGTTTCAGTGTTTTTCTTTTTCCGTCCAAATGTCTTTTTAGCTTCCATCTTACAGGAAAGATATGCTTTGGTTACAGCCTGATAGAAAGCATCTTTTGCTTCTTCGTCAAGTTCGCCACCAGCGAAAAGAGCACGGTTGGCTTCGAGAATCTCATTGATGTCTCTGGCTCCTTTTTCACCAAGCTGTCCATTGACTTCATCAATATAATCCATTTTTTCAATTCCATAAGAAGGATCTGTGATCTCATCATGTTTTAAATAATCGTAAGAGACATTTAATGCATGAGCGAGTTTTCTCATAGTAGAGATTCGTGCGATGGTGCCGGAACTTTCATAAGCTGCAATCGCACGCTGGGATACGCCGACCAGTTCTGCAAGTTCTTTCTGTGTCAGATGATTTTGTTCTCGTTGAAATTTAATCTTGTCTGAAAAATTCATAGTGGGATCCTTTCCAAGTTTTTGAAATCGTAACTTCATCAACTTTATAAAAACTATTGACAGAGTTCATTATCACGTATAAAATACAAACAAATGTTCGTGAAGTTAGTAGAAATTATAATCTATAAACTTCACAAAGTCAATATGAAGCAAAGAACTTTTATTATGATTTTTAAGACTGGTAGGTGAATGTTATGAGCAGGACAATTCTCCATTCAGATATGAATTGTTTTTACGCAAGTGTCGAGATGCTGCATCATCCGGAACTTGCCGGGAAGCCGATGGCAGTAGGTGGTGATCCGGAGGCAAGACATGGAATTGTGTTGACTGCGAATTATATTGCAAAGCGAGCCGGAGTGAAAACAGGTATGGCATTGTGGCAGGCAAGGCAGGTTTGCCAGAAAATAATTTTTGTACCGCCTCGCATGGATCTTTATTTGAGATTTTCCAGAATGGCACAGGAGATTTACAGTGAATACACAGATCAGAGAGAACCATTTGGAATTGATGAAAGTTGGCTGGATGTAACTGCCAGTACTTCTATCAAGGGAGACGGAATGAAGATTGCAAAAGAGATCAGCAGTCGGATTAAATATGAACTGGGCGTTACCGTAAGTATTGGTGTTTCCTGGAATAAGATATTTGCAAAGCTCGGTTCTGATTATAAAAAGCCAGACGCCATCACAGAGTTTTCCAAAGACAATTACAAGGATATTGCATGGAAACTTCCAGTAGGAGACTTACTCATGGTAGGACGAAGCACCGAACGGACGATGAAGAAACTAGGCATTTGTACAATCGGAGATCTGGCAGGAGCAGAACCTTCTATATTAGAAATATATCTTGGAAAGATGGGATTGGTACTTCATACCTTTGCAAATGGATGGGATGAGACTCCAGTTTCAGTAGAAGGATATAAAGCACCCATCAAGTCTATCGGGAATAGCACAACAACACCAAGAGATCTTGTTAGTGAATTGGATGTGAAGATTATTTTGATGGCACTTTCAGAAAGTGTAGGAGCCAGGCTTCGTGAAAATGGTTTTCAATGCAGGACAGTAGAAATCTCGATTCGGGATAATGGTCTGTATCATTTCACGAGACAGTGCAAGTTGGACAGGGCAAGTAATCTTACAGAAGAAATTGCCAGAACTGCATTTGAGCTATTTCAGAAAAATTATAACTGGGAACATCCGATTCGTAGTCTCGGTGTTAGAGGATGTGATCTGGTATCAGAAGAGATGCCTTATCAGCTTGATTTATTTATGGATGAAACGAAAAGAGAAAAAATCAAAAAGATGGACCAGGTGGTAGATGAGATCCGTGGAAGGTTCGGTTATCAGAGTATTCAGAGAGCATTTATGTATCAGGATAAGATACTGGCACAGCTGAATGCAAAGGAACACACGGTTCATCCACAAGCATATTTTCATGGATAGGAGAGAGCAGGTGTTTTGCAATGACAGCTAAAGTGTATGTAGATGTCCTGGCGGTATTTAGCCGGGAAGGAGAATTGATCCCTACAGCGTTTGTCTGGGAAGATGGACGTAAGTATGCGATTGATAAGGTTTCAAAACCGGAACGTTGTGCCAGTCGAAAAGCTGGCGGAACCGGATATCGCTATACCTGTCAGGTGGGCGGGAAAATCTGTCATCTGACTTATGAAGAAAATTATAAATGGTTTATGGAACGTAAATAGCGGCGCCCTAAAAGGGAGCCCTGAATCAGGGCCCCCTTTGGAGAGATAGATATTCGATGAGAACATCAGCAGTCGGGGATACATCCTTTCCCGTGAGAACCGATTGCTTTCAATAGATCATACAGTTGCCGGTCAGCCAGAAATAGAAGCCATCCCACAGCGGATATTTCTGCGGAATCTGCATGAAGAGATGTTAGGACAGTGACAGACTGTGAATGGAATGAACAATACAATGATTGGTCTGGCTGCGGAAGCGGTCGGGAAGGAGGACAATTATGCAGAGAATACAGGATATGTTTATCAATATGGAAGAAGTAGCAGAGGATGCTTATAAGAATACGGAATTATTGCTGAGTCAGTATACTAAGGTAATGTTCCGTATCGAGAAGAATCTTGTGGATATAGATTATGAAATGTATGCAGAAGAAGGTAAGCATCTGAAGGAAATGTTATATGATCTGGTAGATTTCGATGCGACTGCAGAGAAACGCAGAATCCAGGAAAAGCTTCTGAATAATGATATGAATCTCTGTTTGCTGGAAATCATGAGAGATTCCCTGATAGCTTTGAGGGATTATCCAAAGAATGGACAGCTGTATTATCGGCTTTTGAAATATAGATATTTTGAAGCAGGAAATACCAATGAAGATGTGATGCTGATGCTGGATGATATGCCAAGCACTACTTACTATCGAAACCGTAAAAAAGCAATCCGGTTGTATGCAACAATGCTCTGGGCATTTACACGACCGGAAAAGATACAGAATAAGATGGAGGAAATAAGCTGGAAGAAAAGTGGAAGTAAAGTGGCAGTGAACTGACAGTAAACTGGCATGTGAATGGTATTACAATGAAAATACGTGCATGTTAGAATTGATATGCTGAGAGAAATAGACCTTCGCAGACGTAATGTTTGCGGAGGTTTTTCTTTTCTTAAATTTTAAGGCGTCAGGCTGTGTCCGGAAGGGCATGGCCTTTTTTTTATACCCAAAAACAGGTTGCGGATTTGAAAAAGCTTCCTTTTTAACAGGTAGACGCTGGAAAGGAAGAGCATATCAAGATGCAGGGAAGAGGCAGGCATTATGCCAGATATCCATGATTTTCGATTTGTCACAAATTAAATCAACAAAAACGACAAATCGGAGGAACAATCATGGAAGAAAGAAAATACACATTTTACGACAGATATCAGAAGGTGAAATACGCTAATATTACAGTGGAGGAGCTGGAAGTTCTTAATATTTCTTATAATAAGGAACATTATATGTTTGATCAGCAGCATCAGAGAAATAATACAGTATTATTTTGTGGATTAGAATCAGAAAACGGTTGTGCGACAGACTTTATAGCAGATAGTGGACGTGACATTGCATCGGACATTACAACAGAGATCTTCTTCAAAGAACTCTTCAGTGATCTAACAGAGAAAGAAAAGAAAATCGTGAGCGATTATTTTATTATGGGAAAACAAGTTAAGGAAACAGCAGCGGAACTGGGCATCAGCACACGTCAGGTGAGCAGAGACAAGAACAGTGCTTTGGCAAAAATGTTAAAGAGAATGGAAGCAGCTGGATATGAATCATATGCTGAGGCGGCAGGTGCATTTCTGCAGGAAAGCGATTATATTCCAACACAGATGGAAACACAGAATTCAATTATGAAAAAAAGAACTGGGGAAGTGAGATTGCCATCAGATCATAAGATGAAAAAATAAACGTAATTGAAAACCAATCATCAAAAAAGGGCACTGGAGAAAAAACCAATGCCCTACTTTAATTTCAGTATATCATTCGGTGTGCAGTCCAGAAATTCACAGAGTTTTGCAAGTATTGTGAAGTCAATCCTGGTTACTTTATTTTTGCAGTAGTTGTTAAGCTGTGTGCGTTGTAAATTACAGGCTTCACAAAGCTTATTTTTGCTGATATTCTTTTCTTTAAGTAGATTTTCTAAATCCATATATACAATCATAACGGCACCTCGTCTTTTCCTAAAATTATAAATACAACTGTATTGAAAAATAAGCTGTGCTGTCATACACTTGTATTATAATACAGGGGTATAAAGGAGCGAGAAGATGAAAAAAAGGTGGTTTATCAGTCTGATAATCGGTATAATAATGGTTATAAGCGGTTATCTTGGATATTTGCAATATGGGCGCGACATGGATGTGTATGGTTCCTATGCAATGACAGCGGACAATTACCGTGAGGAGCGTTTGACGGTAGTGGTAAATAAACTGTATGTAGAGGATCAGAAAGTATGTGCAGAAGAAATCGTGAAACGTTGCAGGGAAAATTCATTTAAAAGTGTGCGGTTCAGCTACGATCAGTCGATTCCGAATGCGTTATATGTGACGGTATATTCATCAAAGCGACAGGCAGAAAAAGGAACACAGATGTTTTCGTTTTCTTACTTGCCGGAGGATGGCGATGGAACGTATGATATTGTTAATGATTCGGATAAATTTATGTTGAAGCTGGAGAAATAATACAGTTTGGAATATAGATTGGAAGAGTAGGAGTGAAAGGATGGTAGAGGATACATTGTTTTCCGGTGAATCGAAAAATATAGAGTATAAAGTTACCTTGCCAGATAAAAGTGAAAAGTACGTGAAGACAATCGTAGCTTTTGCCAATACACAAGGCGGCAAGCTGATTGTTGGAGTAGAAAATTCACTGCTGTATTTTCTGCAAAGTCCGTTGTAGGTAATGCGATTTCTTTCATTCAGAAACAACGCCCACTCTTGTTTCCGTTTCTTGCTCATTCTCGGCATATCAATCCTCCTTTCCGCCTGAAAACAAAAAAACCACAGGGAAGATACTTACTGCCTTGTTTCTGTCATTTTTCGGGGCGAAAATCGGGCAAAATTGCCTTTCTAAGCCTTTCAAAAAAATCACGCAAGGTATTTGTACTAACCTGTGGTTATGTATGAAATTGTAGGGTTTGGGGCAACAAAAAACACCGTATTTCTACGATGTTTTCTGTCATTCAAGTAGCAAAAAACGTGACCACTAAAATTATAATCATAAGAACAGGCAAAAAGCGAAGATACCGTTCTAATAGAGCTTTTTAGACTTGGCTTAACAGTGATAAGGAACTAATTTACTTATCAACTGTTAGCTGACGGTTTCCGGGGTGCATACGGACAAATCCCGTCTGATTTCTAACAGGAAGTCAGACGGGATTTTCGCTTTATATTTCGAATTATGGAGGACATACCATGAAAACCTTAATATCTTGTGCTTACACTATGGATAATTGCTGTGTGGAACTGAAATTCAGGGACGGCAGAATGATTGCGATTGACACTATCGCTGTTGAGAACGAGAATGTTGAACGCAAAAGGGAAAAAGATTTTGAAGTCGTCCTACAGTGTGCTGCAGGATGACTTTTTTAATTTCATGCGAGCCGCCGGATATACCGATGTGGAGCGTGGAGAGCGTGGCAGTACCGAGGAACATCTGACGGTGACACAGTTCAAGTTACAGGCCGAACAGCACCGCCTGGAAACTGTGACCGGACAGGTGGAACAGGCCGAGCAGAGTTTGGCGGATGCCAAGGCTGCTACGGAGAAGCAGAAAAAGAAACTGGAAGCTCTGCAAAAGGAAACCAAGGCAGCAAAGACCATTGCGCTGACGGTGCAGGATATTGAGGAAATGGGCAAGAAAAATGCCCTCACCGGAAATGTCTCGCTCACGCCGGATCAGTGCGATACACTCAAACGCTATGCGGTCAACGGCATTATTGCCAATGCTGACAATAAGCGTTTGAAAGAGAAACTGGCTTCTGCTGAAAAAACAATTTCCATCTGGAAACAGCGGTATGAAGCAGTAAACGAAAAATATATGGAACTGAAACAGAAAGCCCAGCCTTTCTTGGATGCGATAGAGATTGCGTCTGAAAGGGTTTGGGCTTTTGTTCATGCCATTCTCGCCAGAGGAAAGGAAACACAGGAACATAAGCACCCTGCCCGTAAGCGTAGGCAGGATATGGAAATTTAAGAAAGGAACTATTTGCCTATGAATAAAACCGTAGAGGAAATTAACAAGATGATTATGGAAGATGCCCCGATGGAAGAAATCAATGATGCCATCGGCTATATTGATATTTACTCCTGCTTCGACCCGATTTTTGAGCCGCCCATTGATTTTTTGGAAGAATGCCGCAAGCATTGGGAAACAGCGCAGTCTTCTTTCCGCAAAACCATTGAGCGTAAGATCGGGAACACATGGTATGTGATTGAAACAGAATGTGACGGGAATGAGCCGCTTGCCGACAAGGTAAAACGGCTCATTTTTTCTGACAAGGGGGTGATTTGTTAATGACTGCGACACAAAAGCATGATATAATTCCAATATGCACAACGGTACTGTCGGCTGACCAACCACCGAAGGAGGATATTATGTTGGATCAGCAGAAAATTACCATTCTCTATTGCCGTCTGAGCAACGAGGATGCCCAGGAAGGCGAGAGTAACAGTATCGCAAATCAGAGAGAGTATTTAACCCGATATGCCCGTGACCACGGGTATACAAACCTGAAAATTCTGGTGGATGACGGTTATACGGGGACGAACTTCAATCGTCCCGGTGTGCAGGAAGGCTTTGAGCTTGTCAAGCAGGGGCTTGTGGGCTGCTGGCTGGTCAAAGACCTCAGCCGCTTTGGTCGTGACTATCTGACTGTTGGACAATATACGGATATTATCTTTCCGAGTTATGATGTCCGCTTTATCGCTATAAATGATGGCGTAGACAGCAACCGGGGAGACAGCGAGGGCTTCGCCGCAATCCGTAATCTGTTCAACGAGTGGTATCCCCGTGATACCAGTAAGAAAGTCCGTGTCAGTTTGCGGCAGAGAGGAACCAGTGGGAAGCACATGGGCAAACCGCCCTACGGATACCGCTGTGACCCGGAGGACAAGGATCACTGGATTCTGGATGAAGAAGCGGCTCCGGTAGTCAAGCTCATCTTCGACCTTTGCATTGACGGCAAAGGCCCGGAGCAGATTGCAAGGATTCTGGAAGAAAAGCAGATTCTGACCGCAAAGGCACTCTATGCCAAGCGAAAGAAAAAGCCGATGCCGGAAAGACCGTACCACTGGGGCAACCAGTCCATTGTAGGGATTTTGGAACG
>ERZ779673.962-NODE-962-length-11079-cov-1.929880_pt1 | contig 11079 bp, 9 predicted proteins | sample MGYA00511956_ERZ779673 | MGnify/ENA primary metagenome ERZ779673 (study PRJEB29588, sample SAMEA2152065) | human gut metagenome | biome: human gut; feature: human-associated habitat; material: faeces | place: Denmark | collected 2008/2010 ... | reverse complement strand
ACCAAATAATACTTTTAATATATCAAATAATAAATCCATTATTATTCCTCCTCTATTTCATTTTACTAAAAAATATCAAATTATACAATACTTTGATATTTTATTTTATTCGCCCAAAAATAATCTTTATTAACAAAATCACAAACAAAGAAATTATAATTAGTAAGAGATTTTAATAAATAAGGTTTACTTGTATTACCCTCGCATAAAAGATAAGAATTTTTAACAGTTAATTTTTCTTCTTCACTTTTATATTTGTTATAATAGTTATGAACATTATTTACTAAATAATAAAAGTGATTATCTTTATTATCTGCATAGATCTTATTATTTATCATAGTTTGATTAATCCTTAAGGTCATTTGTTCATATAAATTTTGAGCCATTCCTACATCTTCCCTATTTGATTTATAAATAGCCTCGAAACTTTTGTATAACATATAAGGACTATCTTTTGCTAAAATACACATATTTTTGTTAATATTAAATATATAAAATTTTCTCATACTTTTTCCTTTCATTTTAATATTAACAAATTCATTTCAAAAAAAATGTCGAAAAAACTACTTTTCGAGCATATTTTTAATTTTTATAATAATTGAGTTTATATCAAATCCTAAAAATTTTAAAACATCTTTCTTTTTACCAGAAACTGCATAATCATCAATACCAATAGCACATTTAGGATTACTTGCAAATCTATTCCACATATTTGTTTTACCTGATTCTAAAGTAAATGTTAATACATCCTTAGGTAAAAGTTTTTCTTCATAAATAGGATTTTGCATCATAAATAGTTCTGCACTTGGCATAGATACAACTCTTATATCAATACCTTCGAGTGCAAGTTGTGAGGCAATTTCTAGTGCAATAGTTACTTCATAACCTGTAGCAATAATAACTGCATCTAAATGATATTTTTCTTTTCTAACTATATAAGCACCATATTTAACATATTTACCATTTGTATGTTTTAAAACATTTATCTTTTCATTACTTAAAATAAGAGCAACAGTTCTTTTGTTTTTTATAATGTATTCCCATGAACCAATAATTTCATTTATATCCGCAGGTCTTAAAACCACTAAATCAGGTATAAGTCTTAAATGAGATATTTCTTCGACTGGTGAATAAGCCATACCATCACTATTTACACTATCATTTCCAAATATATATGTAACAGGAAGTTTTTGCATACTTGCACTTCTTATAAAAGAAAGCATTTTACTTGCATATACTAAATTACAAGAACAAAAACATCTTAAATTAGACATAGAAAGGCCATTAACAATACCTGCCATAGCACTTTCTTTTTTACCAAATTCAATATTTCTTCCTAAGGGATCTTCATTTGTCATTAAACTATCTTTTGTTAAAATAGCTTTAACATCTTTAAAAGCATCAGCACTACCACCCATAAAAAACTTAGTTTTCGGAGCAATAAAATTCATTACTTTTTGATTCGAAGAAAGTTCATCTTCACAGTATTTTTCATTTATTTGATAATTAGTACTATCAAATTCAACATTAAACTCACCTTTTTCAAGTAAATTTATAATATTTATTATGTTACTATCTTTTGTAGCAAGCGCTTCATCATATATTTTTTTCCATTTATTAAATGTTTTTTCCATACGAGCATTTATAATATTATTAAACTCTCTTTTTACATCTTCATTAACATAAAAACTTTCTGTAGGATATTTACTTTCTATTTTTAAATTAATAAGTTCTTCATTAGATATTAATGAACCATACACTCTTGGACTATTACTATTTTCAAGACCATAACCAAATTCATTATTAACTATTACAAATGATGGCATATCGCTTTTCTTAGCATCCTTTAAAGCATCCTCAATCTGTTTAGGATTATTACCATTTTTAACATTTATTATATTAAAATCAAGTGCGTCTAGTCTAGTTTCTAAATCTTCCGTATAAGTTTTAGAAATATTTCCATCTGCAGATATACCACTGTTATCATAAATAAAAATTAATTTATTAAGTTTTTGATTACTTGCAAAAGCCATTGCTTCATAGCCCGCACCTTCCTGAATATCTTCATTTGTCAAAAGAACATAGGTATAATAATTAATCAAATCTAAATCTTTATTTATATTTAAAAACATACTTTCAAAATATCTTTCAGATAAAGATATACCGACTGCTAAAGAAGTATTATCTCCAGCAAGAGAAGATGATGCATCAATACCCATTTCTTTATTATATAAAAGTGCTCCTGGAGCATAAGAATCAACATCTCTATATCTTTTTAAATCCTCAATTTGATAATCATATCCTGCATAAAATAAAGTTGCGTAAAGTGCAGCACTATAATTTTTCGAAGGTACAATTAATCTATCTCTATTAATAAAACTAGGATTACTTGGTATTACATTTAAAACATTACTATATAAAGCATAAAATATTGGCACTCCAGTTAAAGTATGACCGGGATTACCCTCACCTGCTTTTTCTATCATATCAAGAGCCAAAAATTTTATACTATTAATTATTTCATTACTTTTTACTGCCATATAATTTTCCTTCCTATTATATAGTTTATCATAATTTAGTTTTCATTTAAATATCTTTTTAACTCAATAGCTATATTTTCAGGAATAACTTTCTTTAACTCTTTGATATCAGCATTCTTAATTTTCTCAATACTACCAAACTTTTTAAGTAAATTATTTATTCTTTGAGTACCTAATCCCTCAACATTAGAAAGAACACTTTTAAGCATACCTTTACTTCTTATTGTTTTATGATAAGTTATAACAAATCTATGAACTTCATCTTGAATTCTTGTTAAATAATTAAATACATCATCGTGGCCAGTTAAATCATAAGTTTTTAATGTATCACTATCAAGAAGAGCATTAGTTCTATGATGATTATCTTTTTTTAAACCCACTACTTTAATATTTAAATTTAAAGTATTTAAAACTTCTTTACAAGCATTTATTTGATTTAATCCTCCATCTAAAATTATTAAATCAGGCATTTCTTCTTTATCAACTATACATCTAAAGTATCTACGGTATATAACTTCTTTCATCATATGATAATCATCATTTTTATCTACACTAATTTTATATTTACGATAATCATTTTTACTTGGTTTACCATTTTTAAATACAACCATTGCTCCTACAGAAAAAGATCCAAATAGGTTTGAATTATCAAAGGCATCTATTCTATATAAACTATTCATATTAAGAATCTTTCTTAGATTATCATGGGCTTCAAATACTCTTTTTTCATCATTTTTAAATCTATCTAAACTATTTTCTAAAGTAATTTTGGCATTTTCATAGGCTATTTCAAGAAGTTTTTTCTTTGTTCCTTTTAAAGGTTTAACAAAATTTGTATCAAGAAGTTTAGAAAGCAGATTTTCCTCAATATCGGTAGGAATAACTATTTCTTTAGGAACTTCGTGTTTTTGATAAAAAGAATATAAATAACTTACTATTTCTTCTTCATTACTTTCAATTGGTACAATTATATTATTATGACTACCTAAAAGTTTACCATTTCTAATAAAAAGTATTTCAATAGAAAGATAGCCTTTGAAAAAATAATATGACACTACATCTCTATTAACAAAATCATTAGATTGAACTTTTTGTTTTTCACAAATATAATTAATATAATCAAGTTCATTTTTAAGTTCTAAAGCTTTTTCATAATTTAAATTCGAAGAAAAATATTCCATCTTTTCTTTTATTTTATCAGTAATTATTTTATCATTGCCACGGAAAAATGATAGTATTTCACTTTCCATAGTCTTAATTTTTTCCTCGGGGATATCTTTAGTGCAATAGCCAAGACACTCTCCTATATGGTAATATAAACATACTTCTTTAGGCTTTCCTTCACACTTTTTCAAAGGATATAATCTATTTATTAAAGATACCATTCTTCGAGCAGCATAGGCATTAGGATATGGTCCAAATAAAAGTTTCTTATCACTTTTCTTTACATTTATATATCTTGATACTTTTAAAGCCGGATAAGGTTTTTTAATATATTCAATATATGGATAAGTTTTATCATCCTTTAAAAGAATATTATATTTAGGATTATATTTTTTAATTAAATTTATTTCCAATATAAAACTTTCTGTTTCAGTTTTAGTTACAATATACTTAAAATGATCTACTTCACTAACCATTAAAGCGGTTTTTCCTGTTACTGTTCCACGAAAATATGAATGAAGTCTTTTATTTAAATCTTTGGCTTTACCTACATAAATTATTATTCCATCACTATTAACCATTTGATATGAACCAGGTGCATGTGGAACAAGTTTTAATTCTTCCTTAAACATAATAATTCTCCTTACAAAAATATTATACTACAAAAATACCTAAAAATAAGATATAATTTTTATGAGGTATATTATGTTATTAAATGAATTTGAATTAACTATTAAAAAATCTAAATTTATAGGCTTACTATATAAAATTGATAATGAAAAAGATATTAAAAAAATACTTAGTGATGTAAAAAGTATGCATCCTAAAGCAAAACATTTCCCTTATGCTTACATATTAGGCACTACTGCAAGAAAAACTGATGACAAAGAACCACATAATAGTGCTGGAATGCAAATATACAATATTTTAAATTATAATAATCTAAATAGCCATCTTTTAATAATTATAAGATATTTTGGTGGAACTAAACTTGGAGCAAGTAATCTTTTACGAACATATTTAGAAGTTGCAAAAAATACAATAAAAAAAATCACAAATTGATGTGATTTTTTAATTAGTTCATTTTTTTCTTAAGTACTAATGCAGCTGCTCCTAAAAGTGCTAAACTCATAAGAGTAACTGAAGTATAAACTAAAATTCCATCAACTGTATTAGGATTTTCTACTTTATCAGTATTACCTTTAGTTTCAGTTTTTTCTGGAGTATAGAAACTAAGTTCAAATGTAGAGAAACTTTCAGTTTCAATTTCAATATATTTTTGTCCATTCTCCTCTTTAATTTCATATTCTTTAGTATCAATTACTGTTTCACCATTTTTATGTACTACTTTTGCATGTGTAAATGTAATTTCATTAGGAACAGCAACTTTAACTTTTATTTTACCAGTTATTGCTTCATTTGGAAGTACTTTAGATTCTTGATTAACTGTATAATATGGTTTAATATCAAGAACTAAAACACCTTTTTCTTTATCATAAGATTTAATTTCATTAGAAATTTTAACCTCAATTAAAGTGTTTTCTAATCCTTCGATTTTTGAAGAATCAATAGCCTCTTTTAAACCTGTTACAGTATCAGTAAGTTTTGCATCAGTTAATTCTTTAGCAACTTTTTCATCTACTTTATCACTAACTTTAACTTCTGGAGCAGTAACAACTAATTCACCTTTGTTTTCACTAACTATAGTATACATCTCGCCATCTTTAACAGCTTTTACACCTGTTACTAGTTTTACTCCATCTTTTTTAGCAACTAATTCATCAGTAAATGAACCACCAGAAATTTCAATTTCATCAGGTTTCAACATATCAATGTTTCCATAGAATCTTCCACCTTTAACCTCAACTGGAGTTACTAGTTTACTATTTACAACATCATCAGCATCTTCAGGTTTAGGTGCTAAGTAATGATAAATTGCATTTCCATATGCTGAATGATATTCTCCACCGTCAATAGTAAGTTCAATATTTCCAGCATACCCATTATTTGATTCAATAGCAATTGCAGCACCAGTGGCATTCATACCATTGCCATTATATGTACCTTTGACTTTCTCTCCAGTAGCATATATTGTAGCGTTCTTAATATTAATTTTTCCGGCTTTTATACCAAATCCACCAATTCCACCTTCGATTGTTGCTCCCTCAATATTCCATATTGCATAACCAGCTGCATATAATCCATAATGTTTACTAATAAATTTAGCAGTACTATAAATATTAATAATTGGACAATTTTTAATGTCTTGATTATTTCCACTTATATTAAATGCAGGTTGTGGAACTTCACTAACTGATTTGAATGTTCCTTTTAAATTTACAACAACACCATGAGTAGATCCAGTTGTTACACCATAACCACCCCAGCTAATGTATGTTCCAGAGTCGCCCTCTAAAGTTACATCTTTATCTACTGTAAGTGAAGAATAATTTGCATCATTTTGATCAACTGAACCATAAATTGTAACTGGTGCACCTTTATGTAATGTACCGTTGATTGTTCCTTTACCTGTAAGAATTAAGTCTCCTTTATAAACTTTTAATCTCTTAGTTTGTGTTAAAATGTTATGATTATTTAAGTCAAGAGTAACTTTTTTACCATCAAGTAAAAGTATATCACTAGTTAATGTTAGGTTCTCCATTAACTTAGCCTCACCACCATTTTTAAAGACTTCGGCAAGTTCATCTTGTGTTTTAACTTCTTTAGTTTCTGCAAAAACTATTGAGGGTAAAATTATTGCAAAAGCCATTACTAAAGTTAAAACTATTCTTTTTAGGTTTTTCATTTTCCGTATCCTTTCTATATTCATACTATCATAATTAAGTATTAATTTCAATAAATAAAACTGATAATTTTATTCTATGTGTAAACTAATTATTAATAAATATTATTACATAACGTCATAACAAATGTTGTAAGAAATTTTATTATTATTTCAATTACAACGACTATAAATAAAAAAATAACACTACGCTATTATAGTGTTATTCATATTTATAAATTATTAGGTTCTAAATAAATTTATTTTTTATTAATTACATTAATATAGTTGTAAGGTATTTCAATATTATTTTTATCAAACACTTTCTTTAAATTTTCATTTAATTTACAACTATTTTCAAAACTTTCACTAATATCTTTTCCCCATACATAACATCTAAGTATTACTGCAGAGGAATCCCATCTTATTACTTTAACATTTATATCGTAGTTTGCATCTTTATATAATTTTTTAAGTTCTTCCTTAGCAAGTTTTATGGCCTTATCTAAATCAGATGAATAAGAAATACCATATTCCATAAATGAACAATGTTTATTTTCATTATAATCATAGTTTTCAATTGTAAGGGTATTTAAAACACTATTAGGAATAATATATCTTTGATTATTATATCCTTTTATTATAGTATGTCTCATTGATACCTCTAAAACGGTACCAGATATATCTTTTTCAAAAATATGAATTCTATCTCCTACCTCAATTGGATGAGAAAATAAAAGAGAAATACTACCAAATAGATTCTTAAGAGCTTCTTGAGCCGCTAAGCCTAAAATAGTAGTTAATATTCCAACTGCAGAAAGTAAGGTAACAGAAAGTGATTTAAACATTTTAAATTTTGATAAACAAAGAATTACACCTATTCCAAAAATTATAACGGTTTTAAGTCTATCAAAAAATATTAAAATAGTTTTTAAATTTTTATTATTCTTTTTATCCATTACTTTTTTAATAAACTTATCAATTAATAAATTTATTATATAACTTATTAAAAGTATTACTACAATACTTATTATTTGTTCTAACATAACTTATCCTTTCTAAAATAAAGATTTATTATAATCAATTTTTAAATGATCATAACTTTTTTCAGTGGCAACTCTACCACTTTTAGTTCTTTTTATAAAACCCTCTTGTAAAAGAAATGGTTCTACTACATCCTCAATTGTGGATACTTCTTCACCAATTGATGTTGCAATAGTTTCTATTCCAACAGGCCCTCCATTAAATTTTTCAATTAAACTTTTTAAATATTCTATATCAATACTATCAAGTCCATAATCATCAACTTTTAATCTTTTTAAAGCATCTTTAGTAATATCTAAAGTTATATTTCCATTACCAAGTACTAAAGCAAAATCAGATACTCTTTTGAAAAGTCTATTAGCAATCCTTGGAGTTTTTCTTGCTCTTTTGGCAAGCTCTAATGCTGCATCATCTTCAATAGGCATATCTAAAACTTTACTAGTTCTTTTGACAATACCCGCAAGTTCATCATCAGTATAATATTCAAGTTTATTTACAATACCAAATCTATCACGAAGTGGTGAAGTAAGATCTCCTGCCCTAGTAGTGGCTCCAACTAAAGTAAAAGGCGGTAAATCTATTTTAATACTTTTACTTTTACCTTCACTACCTATTACAAGATCAAGTTCAAAATCTTCCATTGCAGGATAAAGTATTTCCTCAATATAAGAAGGAAGTCTATGAATTTCATCAATAAATAAAACATCTCCTGGTTCAAGTGAAGAAAGTACTGCTGCAAGATCTCCTGGTTTTTCCATTGCAGGCCCTGATGTTGTTCTAATATTTGTACCCATTTCATTTGCAATAATATGTGCAAGAGTTGTTTTACCAAGTCCCGGAGGACCATATAATAAAGTATGATCTAGTACTTGTCCTCTCATTTTAGCAGCCTTAATAAAAACATCTAAATTTTGTTTTATTTCAGTTTGTCCAACATATTCTGATAACCTTTGTGGTCTAATATTTTCTTCGAAAACTTCCTCATTTTGTTCATTTGCATCTAATATTCTGTCCATCTATTTCCCTCCTAACAAAATTTATAACTTCATACCAATTTTTAACATCTACTCCATACTGTAATGCTTCTACATTATGATTTCTAACATCCTCAATTACTTCTAAAGTATCATCAATAACTAAATCAATTCCATATTCTTTGGCTTCTTTACCTTTAGGAAAAGCTTTAAAAATATATTTATCAAAATATAACTTATGTTTTTCTAAATACTCTTTAGTTAAGTCGATTATTTCAGGACATCCTCCTCCTCTTGCTGTTAAAAGAGCTATTTCAATATTATTTTCTTTAAAAAATGAAAATGCTTCATAAACTCCATCAAATAAATCAAGACTATTTGTAATATCTTTATAATATTTATAGAAAAAATCTAGCCCATCATTTTTAGATAAATCGTGGTAACTATTTAAATTATTTCCAGGTAAATGTTTATCTAAATATCTTTTTGATGTAACAGATGTATTTACAATTGTATTATCAAAATCAATGCCAATTCTCATATTACCTCAATAAAAGTTTAAGTGCCTCTTTAACTTGCATTTCTACATTTAAAGAAGGATCAACATTTTTAATAACTTTATTAATTTCACTAGTTTTATAACCTAATCCTTGTAATACTTCAAATAAATCAGCTGTTAAGTCATCACTTACATCACCATCAAGCTCAATCTTACCTTTTAAATCAAGAATAATTTGTTTAGCAATCTTTTCACCTACTTTAGGAAATTTAGTTAAGTATAAAATATTTTCTCTATTTATAGCATCAACAATACCTTTAACACTACCTGTAGCAAAAAATCCATTAGCCATTTTAGGTCCTAATCCTTTAACATTAATTAACTTTAAAAATAATTCTAACTCCTCCTTTGTTTTAAAACCATATAATGAGTTTTCATCCTCTCTAATATGATTATATAAATAAACTTTATATTCACTATTTAGTTCATATGAATATGGATTAGATACAAAAACTTGATAACCAACATTATTACATTCTAAAGTAATATTATTACTATCTTGCTCAGTAACTATTCCTATTATATAACGATACATATCTTTACCTCCACTATTTAATTATAAACCATTTTGGACTACATTAAAATAATAACACACTATTTTTTATAAATCAAGAATATTTGTTCGTTAGCAAATTATAAAAAAAGTATGCAATATTTACATACTTTATCAGTCATATTATTTATAATTCATCTATAAATTTTTCAATAAATATACTTACTTAACTCTTTTTCTAACATTATCATTAAAATCGAATCCATATAACTTGTCCAATTGTTCTGGAGTAATATATATTACCTTGCCACCCTTTGGATTAATTTTTGTTTGTCCAAAAACAATCCATATTGCATCACAAGGTATATTTGGCATCCATGCTTCACCATCAGTAAATATTATCTTATTTTCAACACGTCTTGTAAATGCATTAATTGCTACGTAAAAATCAGTACCGCCTCCACCTACAAATTTCATATTTTCTATGTCTTGTTCAGTCCTTATTTCATGAAAACCATAAAATTTTGTATCAAAACAGCCAACCTTTACTCTAGATTGTTGTAGTATGTTTTTACACTCTCTTAAAAAATTTCTTAATAAAACATCACTAATTGAACCACTTGTGTCCAAAACAATTTCAGTTTCTGGTTTTGGTTGTTCCTCTAAATTTGGAGTTATTACACCATCTTCGATAGTGGCATTTTGATAAGACCAATCAACATCGTATTTTATTGCTTCTCTTAGAATATATCTCCAATCAATTAAAGGCTTTGAAATGCCTATATTTTCAATTTCTCTAACATCTTCGTTAGAGGTACTACCCGCTTGAGAAGCCAATTTAGAAATTGCCTCTTTTAATTCCTCTAATTGTTTTTTCCTATCCTCTAAATTTTTTTTAAAAGCTTTCTTTTCACCCATATTTTCAAGTTCTTCTTGTTTTTTTTCAAAGTCATCTTTTTCACTGGAATTCTTATTTTTTTTATTTATTTCGTTATTCTTTTTCTCTTTATTTTGTTCTTGTTCTTTATGTTTTTTTACTGTTTCTTCCCACATACTATGTGTGTCATGACCAACATCTTTATGTTTTTTATCATCATTATTTGAATTATTATCTGATTGTTGTGAACTTTCATCACCACTACTTTGCTCTAATGTATTGCCTTTTGAACCATCACCTTGCTGATCATTTTTGCTATTTTGACTATTATCATTTTTTTGTTTATCACTGTTTGAATTATTTTGCTGAGCATTTATCTGATTGTTATCCTGGTTATTACTTTGTTCCTGTGAATCTTCACTACTTTGTGAATTTTCATTATTTTTACTATTGGAACTTGTTTGATTACTGTCTTGACCATTTTGACTTTTTTCTGAGTTCTGCTTTTGAGAACCATCACTTTGCTGATCATTTTTACCATTTTGACTATTATCATTTTTTTGATTATTATTGCTATTTGAGCTATTTTGTTGAGCATTTATCTGACTATTATCCTGGTTATTACTTTGTTCTTGTGAATCTTCAC
>ERZ779673.953-NODE-953-length-11141-cov-1.708371_pt1 | contig 11141 bp, 12 predicted proteins | sample MGYA00511956_ERZ779673 | MGnify/ENA primary metagenome ERZ779673 (study PRJEB29588, sample SAMEA2152065) | human gut metagenome | biome: human gut; feature: human-associated habitat; material: faeces | place: Denmark | collected 2008/2010 ... | reverse complement strand
CCATATTCTTCATTTTCAATATAATAACTTCCATTATAAATCCACATATATACATACTTATAATTACCAGATTTTTCAATACCAAAACCATAATAACTATAAAACACATTAAAATCTTTATATTTTGCATCAGGATTTTCCTTGAATTCTTTTGTCCTTAAAAAGTCAATTACTTCATCATATAAATAATTTGAATCATTTACTAAATTAACTTTCATTTTTAAATTATAAATTATTAAAAAGTTTATAACTATTAAAAATAATATTGAACTTATAATAAATATCTTTTTATTCTTTTTCTTTATTTTTTCTTTATCTTTTATTGAAGTAATAATTGCTTTTTCTTTAGCTTCATCACTATTATCTTTTTCTCCATTAATTAACTCTTCGATACTTATATTAAGTTCATTACATATTTTTTTAAATAGTGAAACATCAGGAACACTTAATCCCCTTTCCCATTTACTTACAGCATTTATACTTACACCCATTTTTTGTGCAAACTGCTCTTGAGTCATATTTTTTTCTTTTCTCAAACTTGCAATAAATTTGCCAATTTTAACTTGATCCATATTCTCACTTCCTATAAAAATATTATCATTCAAATAATTATTTTTACACACACTATTGGTTTAATTTCATTATTTACCTATTATTTTGCCGGTTATTTTTAATAGCAAAAAACTATGCAGAAAATAATTTAAATAATAAAACTAGAGCCAATTCTCTAGTTTCCTTTTTTAGTCCCTATTGTGGTCGGGATCACCACTTTTTTTATTACACTTTTTTCAAATGCAATACCAATATAATATAATTTCTTATTAAAGTCAATTATTATATTGCTTATAAGTTATATTATACATTTATACACAAAAAATACCTATAAAGGTATTAATTCCAAACTAAATTATATTTTAAATTTCTTTTAAATAAATCCCATAAATTTGCTTTTAGAACATTTTCATTTACAGTTATATCAACCTCTGATATTAAAATATCATTATCATTAAGTACTTTAACTTTACCTATTACATCACCCTTTTTAACTGGGGCAGTTATTTTATCTACCAATATTTTAAATTTATAATTACTTGGTTTATCACTTGCATTTAAAAGTTCTATCAAATCATTTACAAGTACTACATCAACATTTTCTTTTTTACCTTTTTGCACATTTATTTTACCAAGTATTTCACTTTTATGTTTAATTAAGTTAACTTTAAATGTATTAAAACCGTAATTTAATAATTTTACTGTATCACTACTTCTTTTTTCAATTGATTCTTCACCCATAACTACACTTATTAATCTTAAATTATTTTTCTTCCCTGTAGCGGTTAAACAATAACCCGCATTTTGAGTAAACCCTGTTTTAAGGCCATCAACACCATCATAGAATCTAACAAGTTTATTAGTATTAACAAGCCAAATTTGCGAACCATCCGGTTTAGTTAAATATTCCTCGTATACTTTTGTAAAATCAAGGATTTTTTCATGTTTCAAAAGTTCTCTTGCCATAACTGACATATCATATGCTGATGAATAATGTCCTTCTTCATCAAGACCGTGAACATTAACAAAATGAGTATTTTTAAGACCTAGACTTTCTGCCTTTTTATTCATCGCTTCGATAAAATGTTCTTTAGAACCATAAGTTTTTTCCGCTAAAGCGACAACTGCATCATTAGCGGATGCCATAGCAACACCTTTTAAAAGATCTATTACTTTATATTTATCGCCAGGATTTAAAAATATTTGACTACCTCCCATCGAAGAGGACTCGGTAGAAATCTCTACAATATCATCATATTTTAATGAACCATCATCAATTTTTTCCATTATCAAAAGCATACTCATTACCTTTGTCATCGAAGCCATTGCAAGTGGTTCATTTTCATTTTTTGAATATAATACTTTTCCTGTATTAAAATCCACTAAAATAGCACTTTTTGCACTTATGTCCATTTCAACAGCACTAACGTTTTTTATAAAAATAAAACTAAATAAAGAAATTAATATAAAAACAATTTTTTTCATTTGCACCTCATATTAATTTTTATTAATTATTTTCTAAAAAAATACCAATTTATTTTGATTTAAGTTAAGATTTTGGTATAATTTAATTAGAAAGGTTAAAGGTTATGGCAAAAAAAAGTAAAAAAAATATTAAAGATGATTATAAGTCATCAAAATGGTTACCAATATTTTTAATTGCTCTTCTTTCAATATTTGTAGTACTTGTAAATAAAAAACTTGATAATGATTTTTGGTATTTAATAACTGAAGGAAGATACATATTAAAACATGGTATATTTCATACTGACCCATTTTCAATTCACGAAGGCTTAAATGTTGTTGTTCAAAACTGGCTTTCAGCATCATTTTTATGGGTAGTATATGATTTCTTCGGAGAAATGGGAATTCTATTATTGATAGTTATATGTAACATTTGTATATGTACATTACTTTATAAAATATGTATGTTAATTAGTGAAAATAATAGAACTATTTCTTTATTGTTAATGTTTATTTGTGATCTAACATTAACATCGCATTTTATAGTTTCAAGGCCACAGATATTTAGTTACATAACACTTCTTGGACTAATATATGCTCTTGAACTATATATTCACAAAAAAGATAAAAAATATTTAATATGGCTTCCAATTATATCACTAATTCAAATAAATATGCACGCCTCTTTATGGGTAATGTTATACTTATTTATACTATGTTATATCATTGATTCATTTAATATTCCTGAACTTAGACTTCAAGGTTACGAGAAAAAGCCATTATTTATTGCAATAGGAATTTCTATTTTAATGGGACTAATTAATCCATATTTCTATAAAGCAATAACATTTATATTTGGTTCATTTTCAGATCATTATATGCGTATATTTATTAAAGAACTTTTACCATTTAGTTTAGATTTAGATATATGTAAACATATGGCAATTATTATTCTTTTAATAGGTCTAATTTATACTTACTTTAGAGAGGGAAAAGTTAGAGTAAGATACATATGCTTATTTTGTGGAACAATGATTTTAGGATTTATGGCTTTAAAAGGATTTAGTAATTTCATTTTAGTCGCATTTTTCCCACTTGCATATTTCTTTAAAGATATGGTTCCAAAAGATTTAAGAGCTATATTTAAGCCAGTTCAAAATGCAGTTAATAATGTCTTTATGATATTTGCTATTGGAATAATTATTGCATTTGGATATTTTTACATATCAAGTAAAAAAGTAATAACATTATCACATAATGCTGAAGGAGCTATTAACACTTTAGAAAAATATTATAAAGACACTGATAGTGCTAAAGTTTATACCTCATTTAATGATGGGGGCTATGTAGAATTCAGAGGTTATAAAGCATATATTGACCCAAGAGCTGAATATTTCTTAAAGAAAAATAATGGAAAAGCTGATATCTTCAAAGAATTTTATGATTTACAGCATGGATCTCTTGATGCCCATAAGTTCTTAGAAAAATATAATTTTACCCACCTTTTAGTGGCAAAAGATGATTGGTTATATAATAGAATAGATACAAAAGAAGAAAATTATTTTATATTATATGAAAATACTGATAAAGGTTATAGACTATATGCTAGAAATGATACCTTCTCTAATGAAGAAAGAGAAAAAATTGTTAATGAGTACACTAAAGTAGTTGATGAAGCCATAAAAAAAGGTTCAAAATAACTTGAGCCTTTTTATTTTTGATTATTTTTAAGTAATTTATAATAACCTATATTTTCTTCATAAAATAATAGTTTATTTTGACTTTCTTTAATAATTTTACCAATATAACTTTTTGATACATTTTCTATATCAGATATTTCTGAAAGTGATAGGTTTTCATTATAATAAAGTTCTAAAATACTTTTTTGTTTATCAGTAAATAAACATTTATAAATATTATAAAGCTCGCTATAGTAAATAAAATTTTCCATTATAGCATATCCTTGAATAAACCATAGATATAATTTTCAATATCAAATGTATCTAAGTCTTCCATTTTCTCTCCGAGTCCAATGAATTTAACAGGAATATTTGTATTTTCCTTAATAGCAAGAACTATTCCTCCTTTTGAGGAACTATCTAGTTTAGTAAGAACTATACCAGTAATATTTGTGATTTTTTTAAATTCAGTTGCTTGCATAATACCATTTTGACCAGTTGTTGCATCAATTACCAAAAGTGTTTCGTGAGGAGCACCAGGTATAAGTTTACCTATTACTCTATTAATCTTTTCTAGTTCATTCATAAGATTAACTTTATTTTGAAGTCTTCCTGCAGTATCGACTAAAACAATATCATTATTATTTTCTATTGCCTTTTGAATACCATCATATATTACTCCAGCTGGATCAATATTTTCTTTACCATAAAAGTCTGTTCCAACTTTTTCACTCCAAAGTTTTAATTGTTCAACAGCACCAGCACGGAATGTATCTCCCGCAACCATCATTACACTTTTACCCATATTTTTAAATTTATAAGAAAGTTTAGCAATTGTTGTAGTTTTACCAACACCATTTACACCAACCATTAAAATAACTGTTGGTCCATTTTCACTATAATTTATTTTATCAGTTAAATTTTCACCTTCAACATAAATAATAAAAAGTTCATCAACAATAACCTCATTTAAATATTTAGTATCAATAATATTTTCTTTTCTTACTCTTTCTTTAATTCTATCCATAAATTTAAAGACAGTATTTATACCAATATCAGCACTGATAAGAATTTTTTCAAGTTCATCAAAATATTCATCACTAACTTTAGTATATTTTATTCCAAGTAAATTTAATTTTGAGACAAATTCATTTCTTGTTTTTTCTAAACCTTTTTCATATTTAGTGGTTGCTTCATCCTCAGTTTTCTTAGTAAATTTATCTTTTAACTTTGTAAAAAATGACATTATAACTCCACATTATGATAAATATTTGAAACATCCTCAATATCATTAAGCATATTTAAAAGAAGTTCAAATTTTTCTTTATCTTCACCCTCTAAAGTGACTTTATCTTTTGCAAACATACCTACTTCATCATATAGATAATCAACATTTGGAATAACTTTTTCAATTACATCTTTTAATTTATTTTCATCAGTTGGATTAACTGAAATTGTAATAACTCCATCTTCACTTTCAAAGTCCACTGGTTCAATGCCTTCCCCTAAAAGTTTATCAAATATTTCTTCTTCATTATCATATTTAAATGAAACTACTCCAAGATAATCATAATTATAAGCAACAGAATTTGTTACTCCTAAACTTTTATGTACTTTATTAAAGGCTGCTCTTACAAAACCTACAGTACGATTTACATTATCTGTTAAACATTTAATAATAAGTGTTGAAGCACCAGGTCCAAACCCTTCATAAGTTACTGCCTCATATTCATCTTGTCCCATTCCTTTTGCCTTATCAATCGCTCTATTAATTATATCTGAAGGTACCTCATTTTTTTTAGCCTTTTCAATAATTCTTTTTAATACAATATTAGAATCTGGATCAGGAATACCTTTCTTTGCTGCTAAATAAATTTCTTTAGCAAATGTTGTATAAATTTTTCCTCTTGCAGCACCTGTTTTTTGAATGCTTGCTTTTCTAACTTCATATGCTCTTCCCATATTTTCTCCTTCTTTCTAGATTTATTTTACCAAATTTCCGAGAAAATGTCTTTATTTTATGATTATTTTATGCTTTTATTTTCTACTTTTTTTACCAAAGACCTACATAATAAAACATCCTCTTGTGAAACTTCTGCTATTTTAGCAATTTCTTGAATATCTGTATCTAATGAAATACGGTATCTACTTATATAAATAATTCTACTAATAAGCATTAACTTTTCTAAAAAATTTTCATTGTTATTTATTAATTCATTTAAACTTTTACTAACAGTTTTTATAACCATTTTTGCTTCTTCGGAAAGGACTATATAATTATCTTCATTTTTTATTTTTCCAAATGAATAAAGTTTATTTATTTGCATATTTAAATCTTCAGATGTTGGTATTTTAGAATTTTTCCAAAGTGTAAAACTATATTCTGAAAGTGATATATTAAATTGAACTAAAATTGACATCATTGTCTGACCAGACACTCGCTTAAACGGGTGTCTGAATTTTTATATTTATGTTTTTATCACTAAAATCAGGATTTTCATTATAAAACAATCTATATATTTCAATCAATATTTTATCATCGGTATTCAAATCATATTTTTTGAATTGTTTTAAGAAATATAATTGCTCCACCATTTCTGTTAATAATGAAATAACTACTTTACTACCCTGTTTATCACATTCAAATTTAATACCATTTAAATTGTTGTATTCAAATTTGCATCCTTTACTTATAATTACTTTTTCATAATAAAGTAGCTCATCATTTTTGTACCTAATATTTTCCGACACACCATTGTAGTGAGAAAAAACTTTCAATTTCATATTATTAAAATTTTTAAAAATTGTTGCAAGTATTCTAACATTTGTTACCATATCAACACGATTATGATTATTTACAAAATCAGTTAATAAATTATTTACATCACTTAAATCATTATTATTAATTTCAGTTATTCCTTCATAATTAATGATAAAACTTTCATTTTCCAAATTATATGATTTACTTATTTTTACCTTTTCCATTTAATCTCCTCTTAACTTAATTATATGTGTATTTTATACACTTGTCAACATAAAATAAAAACTAATTATGTTTTTCAATAATTAGCTTTCTTGTTATAAAATTATATACCATTACAATTGCTGTAGCAAATAGTTTTACTATCATTACATCTATTCCAAGTTTCTTTGTACCTAAATATATAAGTACTTCATTAATACCTAATCCTACTACACTTAATAAGACAAAAATAATTACTTCTTTAGAAGTTTGTTTTTTTGCTTCAAAAACCCATTTTGTACTTAGAAAATAATTAAATGTAAGGGAAATAATAAATGATATTGCAGCACTTATAAGTTCATTTAATCCTATTACTTTTGCAAGTAAGAATAATATTCCATAATCTATTACAAAAGCAATACCACCTACTACACCAAATTTTAATATTTGATTTATTAATTTTTTCATATTATTTTTTCATTAAATTCATAAGTAGTTCATATTGTTTTTTATTATTTTTAGCAACTACTCCTAAAACGATACCTGAAGTATACATCATTAATGTAAGTAAGAATAAAATGCTTGATATTACAAATCTTACTTGATGAAGTGAAATACTTCCTAATACTGGAATACCTAATATTAAACTAACAATTAATAAAAGTGTTCCAAGTATTCCAAAAAATGCTCTTGGTTTATATTCTTTGAATAGTACCGCAATTGTTTTAAGTACTTTAAAGCCATCTTTATATGTATTAAGTTTTGATACACTACCTTCAGGTCTATCTTTATAATTAACTGGAACTTCCACTAAATGATAGTTTTTATCTACTGCATGAATAGTCATTTCTGTTTCTATTTCAAATCCTTTTGATAAAACTGGAAATCCTTTTACAAAATCATAACTAAATGCACGATAACCTGTCATTATATCTTTTACATTATTAGAAAATAATTTATTAATTAAAAATCTTACCATTTTATTTCCTAAATTATGAAATGGTCTTTTATTTTCTGTAAAATATGTTGAGGAAAGTCTATCTCCAATTACCATATCAGCTTTTTTAGATAAAATTAAATCGCACATTTCCCTTGCATTTTCGGCTGGATATGTATCATCTCCATCTATCATTATGTAACACTCGGCATCAATATCTCTAAACATTGAACGAATTACATTTCCTTTTCCTTGCTTATATTCATAAACTACTGTTGCTCCAGCTTTTCTTGCTATTTCATCTGTATGATCGCTAGAGTTATTATCATACACATAAATTGTTGCCTCCGGTAAGGCTTTTTTATAATCCTTTACTACTTTGGCTACTGTTTTTGATTCGTTATAACACGGTATCAATACTGCTATTTTTTCCATAGTACCTTCTTTCTTACCTATATACTAACATACTTTATATATAAAAGCAAAAAAATTAATAAAAAAATGTATAAATATTTAAAATAATCACATAATAAAAATAGTTAGAAAAAAGACATTTCTAACTAAGACTTTTACTACATAAACGCATTTACAAAAAATACAGTAAAAGTTATTCTAAAGGTCCAAATGCATAAAATTCATTTGGATCTTTTTTATTTATCAAAATATCTGTTTTACCAGTTTTTCCCTTAAATTTATAAGGTAATTTACCAATTATTTCATAAGGAAAATTATTATCTTTATATTCAACCATAAGAGCTTTTTTGCCATTTTGAACTACAATTTTATATTTTGCACCTTTAATAAGCTTACCATATTTTTTTAAATTTAAATACTTTTTTAAATCTCTTGCAAAAATCATAACTAATAATAAAGTAAGTATTAAAAATGTATAATTTAATTTTTTATCAATAACTATAGACACAACACATAAAGCTATGCCAAGAATAATTAAAATTATATTACTAATTTTAACTTCACAAAACACATTATATTTTTTCATCTTTGAACACCCTTTAAACTTTCATAGTCATTTTCATATTTTTGAACTATATCATCATTAACGAATTCACAAATTACTTTAAAATATGGATAAGAATCAGGATTTAATTTAACTAAGCTAAAAAGTTCCTCAATAAAAGCTGGGGCTTTATCTAAACTAATTGTCATATTATAATCATTTTGTGTAATTGTCATACAGTCAATTACATTAAAAATAAAATCAAAATCAATACTAGGATATTCAGTAATAAGTTTTTCTTTAAGTCCGTTTATACCCTTATAATTATATTCAGTTAAGGAATATGATGAATTTGCTAGTAAAAAATCTAATATAGCTGTTTGATATCCATATGATGTATCATTTGTAATAAAATTTGTTATTTTAGCGTTCATAGCCTCACCTAAAGAGTTGCCAATTTCATTAAACTTATAAACAATCTTACCATCTTCATTTCGATAATAATCAAATACTATATGACACATTTCATGATACAATGCCATATCATCTGTACTATCTGTATAATAAATAGTATTTTTCTTTACATCATAGCAACCTTTTACGCCTAATCCATATTCTTTTGCAATAGTGGTTTTATCCATCATATAAATTTGCAAAGTCTTTACATTTTCATAAAAAATTCTAAAATCAAAATTTGGTGATTTTTCTTTTATTTTAGCAACAACATTATATAATTTTTCCTTATCATATTTTGTTAGTTGTTTATTATTTTCGATAGCGGAATAAATTTCTTCCTCAGATACACTTTCATATCCTAAATATTTATCCATGTCCTCTTTAGAGGTTATCTTATTTTCGGAAATAGTAAGTTTTGGCTGATTATTAATTAATTGCTCAATCATACTCTTATTTTCAGATACATCAACTTGATTTGAGTCTTTAGAATTATGCTTTATACTCGAAGCAGTAGTAATCGTTAAAAAAGCAAGCGAGCCAGCCGTATACTTTTTACCATCGAGGCTGTAGTAACAGTAATAAGCGCAAGAGCTACAGCAGTTGATTTAATCATTACCTTTTCTTTGAAATTAAATTTGTTAATTTTAAAACTGACATAATTATGCTCATTAAATTTTTTATTTAAATATAAAAAGTCATCATATAAAGGATAATAGTATTTGTTATTTTTTATTTCTAAAAATGCTTTATGATTATTATCTCCTAAAAAGATAGAAAAAACTTTATTATTATAATTTATATCAAATAAATACTTATACATTTATCTTCCCTTTCCTTTATTTAAATAGTTACTAAATAGATTAACAAATTTACTTTTAAAATTTTCATCGTATAGCATTTTTTCTTTTACCATATTTTGAAAATTAACATCATTTAAGTATTTTTCCCATACATAATTTATACATTCAGGATGATTAATTAAATATTCAAAATCAATTAAAGGTAATCTAGGATTCCTGACTCTTTCTTCATAACTATAAATTCCATATTTCATATTAATAACACCATTTATATTATATCAAATTTTCCTTTAAATGTCTTTAAAAAAACTTGTAAATAAGTTTTATTTACAAGTATATGGAGTTTCAGCATAATTTTCTTTAACATCAGCAAGTGATACTGTAGCTAAATATTCTTTAGCAACAGAGGATGTTAAATCAGTTTCAGTAATTATAATTATTTTTTTATTATTTAAAGTAACCTTACAAGATTTATAAGTATCTTTATCAACCTCTTTACAATTATTTTCATAATATGCTTTTTGTTTATCCATATCATAATCTAATATATACTCATAAGTAGTTATATCATAATATGCAAGTAGGTTTTCACCTTTTTTATCAAAATCATATGATCTAGTATATGTTACATTAACTGCATCACCCTTTCCTTCGGTAGTGGGCTCTTCTTTTGTAGCATAATAAATTTGTTCTTTAGTCAAAGTTTCCTCTCTAGAACACTCAAATTTATTTGTATAAGTAATATTATTTAACTCTTTATTATTATCACTATTTTTCTCTTTTCCACATCCAAATAAAAATAAAGAACTTATTATCAAAATCATTATCATAATTTTTTTCATAACAATCACCTTAAAACAAGTATAACAAAAACTATACTTTTAATCAATTAATTATTTTTAAAAAATTATAATTTATGGTATACTTAAATCATATGGAAAATGTAGTTATTAAAAAAAGAAAAAAACTAAATGTAAAAAATTTGTGCTTATTAATATTTTTTCTAGTAATGTTAATAGTTTTTTTATTTTCTTTAATTAAGGTAATTATGTGGATTATAGATAATAATAATACAAATGATATTATAAAAAAAGTAGCAAATACTTATGAAATAAATGAAAAAAGTTATGATAATGAAGTCATAATAAATGAAAATGAAAAAGATATATATTTTGATTATATGAAGTTAAAATTTATTGATGTTGATATTAATAAACTTAAGACATTTAATCAAGATACTATTGGATTTATTAAAGTTATGGGAACAAATATTAACTATCCTTTTGTACAAACCATAGACAATGATTATTATTTAAAAACATCATATGATAAA
>ERZ779673.950-NODE-950-length-11162-cov-1.784190_pt1 | contig 11162 bp, 8 predicted proteins | sample MGYA00511956_ERZ779673 | MGnify/ENA primary metagenome ERZ779673 (study PRJEB29588, sample SAMEA2152065) | human gut metagenome | biome: human gut; feature: human-associated habitat; material: faeces | place: Denmark | collected 2008/2010 ... | reverse complement strand
CGACGTTCAGGCTTTGGAAAACCGTAAGAGGCACGTCGCCCGTTCCCGGGGGCATATCGACGTACATAAAGTCCACGTCGCCCCAGACGCAATCCGTCCAGAACTGTTTCACCATACCCGCGATGACGGGACCGCGCCATACGACGGGATCGTTACTATGTTCCAGCAAAAGGTTTGCCGACATAATTTCAATGCCGCCTTTCGATTTCACGGGATAAAAGAAACTGCCGTCGCTGTCGATGGGACCGTCCACGTTAAACATGCGCGGAATCGACGGACCGGTAATATCAGCGTCCAGAATCGCCGTCTTAAACCCTTGTTTTGCCGTAATCGACGCCATAAGCCCCGTTACGAGAGATTTGCCCACGCCGCCTTTTCCCGACACGATGCCGATAACGTGTTTGACCTTCGACAATGCGTTTACGGGGACGGTGAAGTCGGTTTTTTCGCTGCAACTTCCGTGGCTTTCGCAGGAGCTGCAATCGTGCGTACATTCACTCATAAATTCACTTCCTGTTTTCAATATTATTTATCAAAAATTCGATACCGATTTTCAAATCGTCATAAGTATCGTCAAAATTGCCGGTATAATACGGATCCGCGACATCGCGGGATTGCCCTGCATATTCCAGAAACTTTTTTACCTTCTTTTTTTCGTCGGGCACAAAAAGATTTTTGAGATACGCGACGTTTTTGTCATCCATTCCAATGAACAAATCGTATTTGTCGTAATCGGTTTTTCTGACCTGTTTCGAATAATGCGGGAACGTCGGGATATCGTGCTCTTTCAGTTTTTTCAGCGCGTCGGGATAAACGGGATTGCCCGCTTCGAGCCCGCACGTCGCGGCGGAGTCGATAACGTATTTTTCTGATATCCCCCGCTTTTTCAAGGCGTCTTTCATCATAAATTCCGCCATTGCGCTGCGGCAGATGTTTCCAAGGCACACGAACATTATTTTCATAAAGTATATGATACCACTTTAATATCGGAAAGTCAACGGCGAACGGTTGACATAAAAGCGCGCGGTGATATAATTTATTACGTTTGTATGGAAGAATATATTAAAATTATCGTATATATTTTCGCAGGCATTGGCGCAGGCATAGGCACGGGATTTGCGGGATTGTCCGCCGCCGCGTTTATCGCACCGATGCTTGTCGCATTTCTGGACTTCCCATCGTACGACGCCATCGGTATCGCGCTGATTTCCGACGTTCTGGCGTCCGCCGTGTCCGCAACCGCTTACGCCGTCGATAAAAACATTGACGTGAAAAAAGGCTCGAAAATGCTTGTCGTCGTTTTGTGTTTTACGGTTCTCGGGAGTTTTCTTGCGTCAAAAATCGACAATCACCTTATGGGCAACTTTTCCATTTTCGCAACGTCACTACTCGGGCTTAAATTCATCCTCGTTCCCGTCAACGGCAGAGATCCCCTAAAGGACCGCTTGTACAAAAACAAATGGTGCGACGCGGTGCAAACGTTCGCGCTGTCGGCAATGATTGGTATGATTTGCGGATTCGTCGGCGCGGGCGGCGGCATGATGATGCTCCTTGTGCTCACGTCGTTCATGGGATTTCCGCTTAAAAAGGCGGTCGGCACAAGCGTGTTTATCATGACGTTTACCGCGCTTGTCGGGGCGGTATCGCATTTCGGAATCGGCGGCTTGCCCGACACTACGGCAATGATAACCTGCATATTCAGCACGCTCGTTTCGGCGCAACTTGCCGCGCTTATCGCAAACAAGGTAAAGCCCAAAACGCTTAATATTACCGTCGGCGTGGTGCTTTTAATCCTTGGCATAGTGATGCTTGTTTTGCACTCGTTCTTCTGAAAACCGCATTAAAAAACGCAATTTGCGGGTTTTGTTTTGTCTTTTTTTAAAGGGGTTTTTTGGCTTTTCTTGCCGCCTTTTTCGCTTCTCTTTTTTTGCGGATTTCTTCGTGTCTTAAATCGATTTTGTCTTCGATGTCGCCGACGGTCGTCTGGAAACGCACGTTATACTTTTTATCAAGCGCCCACATCGCCGCAAATACGACGACGAGTATCGACCATACCACCGCAAGCACTTTCCACATTGCGGGCGTTATTCCGCGGTACAGACCGAAGAACGACTGTATGTCGATAAACGACAGATGCACGAAGTAACACAGCACCAGAAGCGCGATTACACCCACGAAAAGCACCGCGTGCAACAGGTTGAACGGCCAGCACGATTTGAACACGAACAGATATCCCGCAAACACGGTCGCAAGGAAATACAGCGCGTGCTGTTCGTCCGGAGAAAGCCCCGTGAGTATCGTCTGCGTTGTGATTACGATTGCGATAATACCCGCCATTACGGTTACTATGCCGGGCACCGCGTTCATAATGACTTTTGGCAAAAACCTGCCTTCCACCCTGTTTTTATTGGGTTCGAGCGCGAGTATTCCCGACGGAATCCCGATCGTCACGCCGCCAAGCAGCGTAAGGTGTCTTGGCTCGAACGGCAGAATCGACGGCACGATAAGGAACAACAGCGCAATAAGCAAGTTGTAACCCGTCTTTACAAGGAACAACGACGCCGACCTTTCAAGGTTGTTTATGGAACGTCTGCCTTCCGCAACGACTTTCGGCATCGACGCGAAATTGCTGTCAAGAAGCACCAGACTGCTCACGTTCTTCGCGGCGTCCGAGCCCGAAGCCATCGCGATCGAACAGTCGGATTCCTTTAATGCAAGCACGTCGTTGACGCCGTCGCCTGTCATCGCAACGGTGTGTCCGTTTGCTTTCAGGGCTTTTACAAGCAACAATTTCTGATCGGGCAGAACCCTGCCGAATATCGTGTATTTTTCCGCCGCGTCGATGACTTCCTCGTCGGTTTTCAGTGTCGACATATCAATGATACTGTCGCAATCGGAAAGTCCCGCGCGTTTTGCGACGGCGCGCACGGTAACGGGGTTATCGCCCGAAATAATTTTGACGGTTACGCCCTGATCCCTGAAATATTGCAGCGTATCGGGGGCTTCCTTTCTTATTTTATCGGCGATGAATATAAACCCTTCCGCTTTCAGTCCGTCGGGAAGGCTGTGCCCGATAATTTCGACGTCCGACGACGCAAGGACAAGCACCCTGAGCCCTTCTTCCGCCTTTTCGCGCGTGATTGCTTTTATTTCTTCCGCGGTATTGGGGAAAACGAATTCGGGCGCGCCCAGAACATAACTTCTGCCGTCGATAACCGCGCCGCTCCACTTTCTGTCCGACGAAAACGGCACGACAACGCTGACCTCGCCCGCCGCCTCATACTGTTCGACGTAATTTTTGACCGCCGCCGCCGTTGCGTTTTCGTCCTTAACGGCGTCCGACAGGTTTTTAAGGTGGCGGCAGAACTCGTCTTCCGACAAATCGACGGTTTTTATACCGTGGATTTCCATACTTCCTTCGGTAATCGTGCCCGTTTTATCAAGACACAACACGTCAACCCTTGCAAGCGTTTCGACGCAGTACATATCCTGTGCAAGGGTGTGGTGTCCCGCAAGCCTTATGACGCTCAGACAGAACACGACCGACGTAAGCGCAACAAGACCGCTCGGAATCATGCCTACCAACGAGCCGATTGTCGTCAGCACCGTACTGTTCATATCGTTGCCCTGAATGTAATATTTGACCGAAAAAAGAGCGATGCCCAGCGGCACAATGACCACCGACATCGTTTTTATGATTTTATTTAACGAATTTTTGATGACCGAAACGGGTTTTTTGAAATACTTCGCGCCGGCGGATATTTTCATTGCGAAGTTATCCATGCCGACGTGCACGACTTTTGCTTTTGCGCGTCCCGATACGACGTAACTTCCCGACATAAGGCTGTCGCCTACGTTTTTCACGATTGCGTCGGGCTCACCGGTGATAAGGCTTTCGTTGACCTCGATACTGCCTTCGACAACGACCGAATCCGCGCAAATCTGGTGTCCCGCCTGCAATATCGTAACGTCGTCCATAACGACGTTTTTCACGGCGATTTCCTTTTCTTCCCCGTCGCGGATAACCCGAACCTTCGGGGCGGAAATGAGCGACAGTTTATCCATCGTGTGCTTTGCGCGAAGTTCCTGCACGATACCGATAAGCGTATTGCAGACGCACAATATCACGAAACCGTAATTGCCCATGCCGTCCTCGTCGAATCCCGAAAACGCAGCGACGATGATTGCCATCACGAAAAACACGAAGTTGAAAAACGTGAAGGTGTTGTCGATAAGTATTCTGAGTACGCTTTTGGTTTTTATTGTTTGCAATCCGTTGACGAGCCCGCTCTTGACGCGCGCTTCGACTTCTTCGGACGTGAGTCCCGTTATGAGATTGCAGTCGGTGTTTTTGATTTCTTCCATACTTTCCACGTTGCGTTAAATTAATTTTATTATTGCATTAAATATACGTTGTTGTCAAGAATTGAAAAAAATATCCGCCGCCTTTACCGATTTTTTTCAACGAAAAAGGATAGCGAAAACTCGCTATCCTTCATTATCGTGTTTGTTTTACTTATTTGTTTGAAATCTTTTTGTCAAAGTTTTCAAGCGCGCGGACAGAAATTGCATAGCAATCCGCAAGACAATCTTTGTTAAGGTTGTCGTAACTGTCTTTAAGCGTGTGGTAATAATCTTCCAGAACGTGGTTCAGAGCGGTGATACCGGTTGCCCTGAAACCTGCCTGTGCAAACGCTGCGCTGTCGGTTGCTCCGCCGAAGGGAGGAACAAGAGTTTTGTTGCAGGGAATGCCCAGTTCTTTTGCCGCTTCCATAAAACTGTCGGAAACTTCCTTGTCGGCTTTGACGGTTGCGTTAAGGTCGCGGTAATTTACGCCCAGGAATTTCGGATCGTGAATAGTGTCGAAAGAATAAATCCAGGTGGGAACGTCGTCGAATTCGCCTTTGTGTTGTTCGCACCACGCTTTCGCTCCGCGGAGTCCCGCTTCTTCGGAACCCGAAAGGATAACGCCGACTTCGGTGTGTTCAAGTTCGATACCTTCGTCTTTCATCGCTTTAAGGATCGCGATGCCCATAAGGCAAGCCGTAAGGTTGTCGTTTGCGCCGTCGACCGTTGTGTTCGGATCCCACATGCGGTACATACCGAAATAGAAAGGTACGAATGCAAGGTTCGCGATGCCAAGCCAGAACAGAACTCCGTTTTCGGGTTTAAGAATCATGGGTTTGAAACCGGTGAGTATAGCCGCCGCAAGGTTGCATCCCATAAGGAACAACGCGCCAAGGACAACGATAACGATGTTCGCTTCGTAAACCTTACCGCCGAACTTATTGTTGACGGGCCAGTTCCACGCTGCGTCGGGGTGACCGTTGAAAAATACGCGACCTTTGACTTCGCCCGTGCATTTCTTGATTGCGGTAACGTTCGTGCCCGTCTTTTCGGGGAACAGGAAGTCGAAAGTCTTTTTGTAAAGACCGAATTGCATTATCATTACGTAGAAACCGAAAACGATAAGCGCAAAGCCTAAAATCGGCAGGAAGAAGTATGCGATAAGCCCCGCAAGAACACAGGTGATCGTGATATAAATCCAGCCGAAAAAGCTGCCGGGATTTTCCTTAAACGATTCAACGTCGGAGCGTTCGCATCCGCAGTCTTTTTTAAGGACGTCAGCCATATACTCGCAAGCGATTCTTTCGCCTTCTTCGCCGGGAGTACGTTTGGGCATATCCTTGCAGATATGGGTGATTTCGTCAACCATATATTGCGCGGCGTCTGCCTTTTTTTCAATCAATTTTGAAAAATTTGCCATAATGTTCTCCTCTTATTTTTTATATTTATATGATAATCATATCATAAAAACAAAAATCGTCGTTACTTTTTTATACAACCGGGTTTCAAACAAACGACGTCTTTATTTTTTTTACTATACAAACAACCAAAAATATACAGTAAAAACCGCAAAAAACCGTCAGACATCAACGATAATGCCTTCTTTCACGAACTCACGGGCGTCGCGCGGCGACTTTCCTTTGTATTTCTGGAAGTTGCGGTTGAAACTACGCACGCTGTCGTAACCCGCCTTTTTTGAGATTTCCGCGACGGAAAGCGTGGTCGAATACAACAGATCGGTTGCGTAATTTATGCGGTAAATATTCACGACGTCGGAAAAATTCGCGCCGAAATATTCGTTGAAAACAGCCGAAAGATAATTGTAAGAATATCCCATTTTGTCGGACAGGTCTTTCAGGCTTATGTCTTCCGTGAAGTTGTGCGAAACGTATTTCGCGATTGCGTTCAGGACGTCCACCTTCTTTTTGTCGACAGGGATAAACGCCGTGTGCGTCTCGAACTCCGCAAGAATATGATACAAAACGGCTTTTTGCTTGAACGTGTTGGTAACAAGGGGCATTTTCCTTGTCAGCGATTCCGCAAAATCTATCGAGAAAACGGGAAAAGTCGCGATGTAGCCATCGTGCTTTTCGTAAAAGTCGGGAACCCAATCCTTTGAAAACTTGCAGATGAAAACGTTGCTGTAATCGGGCGTTTCGTAAGCGTGCGCGAACTTTGGCGGAATTACCATACACTTCCCCGCGCGAAGACGATAAATTCTGTCCAGCACGGTAACGTTTGCAAGCCCGTCGTTGCAGTATAAAAACTCGTACGTTTCGTTGCAATGCATCGGGAAGCATAAGTTCTTTTCAACGTCGAAAGATAAATAATTTTCCCCTGCCTGTTTGTGTTTTTCGAAATCCAACATATCCCACCTACCGTAAATTATGTCTATATTTTACCACCGAATAAGAAAATAATCAAGCCCTCCCGAAAAATAGGAGGGCCTTAACTTATTCTGCTTGTTCTGTTTTTTGTTCGGCTTTTGGAATTTCGGCGTTATCGTCGTCCCGCCTGAACCCTTCGACGTCGGAAACGGGAAGAGAGAAAACTATCGCGCCTGCATCGGTGCCCGCGCCCGCCGTCGTTACGATGGAGCGCATAATGTCCGCTTTCTTTTCCTTTTTCGCAACGATGATAATGATTTCTTTTTCGCTTGCAATCGACACGTTGAAGAATTTCTCGGTGCCCATGCCGCCCGTACCCTTTGCGTGGATAACGGTGCCGCCGCCCGCGCCCGCAGCCCTTGCGGCGTCCATAACGGCGTCGGTATGCCCTTCGTTTGCAATCGCGAGAATGAGTTCGTATTCAAAATTTATATCGGGTGCTTTCATATCCTTGTTTCCTCCGTTCAAAAAATTGAGGGTGCTGCCGCCGCCGACGCTTTTAATCGGGACGGAAATCACAATGCCGTTGCCGGGTGCGTCGATGTAAAGACGGCGTCGTTCTTCCGTGATGAGCGACTTCGTTTTGTTTTCGTCCGCGACCGCAAAAAGGATTCTCTTATCGGTGGACTCGATCCCCCACAAATCGCGTATCTTCTGCGACGCGGTGCCGATAAGCGACAGAATCACGGGGATTTCCAGCCGTTGACAAATGTTATTCAGAATCGACAATCCGTTGGGATTGATTACCGAGATTACAAAGTACATATCAGTTCCCCCACAGTTCGATAATATCGTCGTCGCCGTAAACGACTTCGGCTACACGTTCCGCGCGTTGTTTCTTCTTCTTGTAAACAAGACCGGTGATCTGAATGGAAATAAGCGGCATCATCGCAACGAGTGCGACCGCACCGAAAGCGTCGCTTAATATATTGCCGCCGCGCGCCGAACATACGCCGATGAAAAATTGCAGCATGAACGTCGCAGTCATCGGTCCTGACGCACCCCCGCCCGAGTCGAACGCGATTGCCGTAAATATGTCGGGGACTAAAAACATCAGTATAAGCGCGACGAGATAACCCGGCACGATAAACCAGAGTATCGATATCCCCGTAAGGACGCGGATCATCGAAAGCCCCATCGCCAACGCGATTGCAATCGACAGGCTCAGTTTAATCGCTTTTCCGGGGATTGCGCCCGAACTCACGTCTTCGATTTGCTTTTCAAGGACGAATACCGCGGGCTCGGCGGAAATTATGAACCAGCCCATAAGCATTGCCACGGGAATGAGAATATATTGCGTCCAGCCGCTGTACAGTTGCTGACCGAGATATAACCCCAACGGCGAGAAACCGACGTTTACACCCGTCAAAAACAACACTAAACCCACGTATGTGTAAAGAATACCGATGAGCGTTTTCAAAAAACTCTTTTTGCTCATCTTGAAAGCAGCCACCTGGAAAATCAAAAACAGTACGATAATCGGCGACAGTGCAATCGCCATTTCTTTCATATATGCGGGGAACGCTTTCAGGTATTCCAGCCCCATTTCGGTCGTCGTTTCCGGGATGAACGGAAGGTTCACGTCCGCAACGCCCTGTCCCTTGTAAAAGAACCCCAAAATCAGCACCGCAAGCACCGGCCCTATCGAACATAACGCGACAAGACCGAAACTGTCCGCTTCCGCCTTTTTATCGCTTCGGATATTCGCGACGCCTATGCCGAGCGCAAGGATAAACGGCACCGTCATCGGACCCGTCGTTACCCCGCCCGAGTCGAAAGCAATCGACAAAAAGTTTTTGTCGGCAAACGCCGCAAGCACGAATACGATTATGTAAAACGCAAGAATAAGCCATTTGAGCCTTATGCCCAGAATCGTCCTGAGCATGCACACCGCAAGGAACAACCCTACGCCGACGCCCACCGTAATCAGCAGGACTTTGCCGTCGATGTGCGGCACGGTTTCCGCAAGAACTTGAAGGTCGGGCTCCGCAATCGTTATCGCAACGCCCAGAATAAAGCTCACAAACAAAATAAGCGGCAGGTTTTTCGACTTCGTAAGAGTCGTGCCGATGCGGCTGCCGATCGGCGTCATGGACGTGTCCGCACCAAGCGTGAACAGCCCCATTCCCACGATTATCAGCAACGCGCCGATAAGGAACGACAACAATAAGCCCGCCGGCACAGGTTGTATCGACAGACACATTATCGCAACTATGATGATTATCGGCAAGGTCGATACGAAAGATTCCCTTATTTTTTCCGTGATAAGGGCGCGCTTCTTATGCACTGCCTGCGCGTCGATTTTATTGAGTTTTTTTGCTACCTTCTTTTTCATTACGTTTCTTATTATACATAAATATAGTCTTTATCGCAAGTATATAATTATTACTTAATATTTATCTAAATCTTATACACTTGTAAGAAAATGCGGTTTTTGAAAAAGAGCAACAAAAAAGCACGCGGCGAGCGCGTGCTTTCGTTGATAATCAAGGCTTAAAAGAAAGGATTTATTTCGTCTTCGACGATAATCTTGTCAATCATCTCGTAGAAGTCCCATTTCAGAACGTCCCAATATCCGCCGACGGTACCGTGGTCCGTGTTATAGTAGCAAATCGTCGTGGTCTGGCGCGCTTCCGGCAATGGATAAATCGCGCGGCGGCCTTTCGTGTTGCTTATCGTCTTGTTGTCCTTGTAGTTAAGTCCGCCGAGGCATGCGTTGGTGGGCATCGTTCCGTCGCCGTCGCCAAAAAGTATCGCTTTGTGGTCGTAGGAATAATACTCGATGCTGGTAAGCGGAGTGTCGTACTTATGGTTTCTGGTGTCCCACATTTCGTAAGTAACCTTGTTGACCTTAACGGCGTCGGTGTCTTTCGTCACGATTTGAACGCTCTTTTTGGTGTTGTATCCGACGCCCAGGCAATAAGTCGTGTTCACGAGTTCGGGCGCGTAAACGTCTTCCTCTGAGCCGACTCCTTCTTTGACATAGAACGAATTCCAATAGTCGGGAAGGTCTCTCATGCCGGGTTTGAGTTTGTCATAGATGCCGTCGACGCCCGGTTTCCAGTCGCTGGTGTGCGCCCACGGACGCGAGCAATACCATTCGTACATATCCGTCACGGGTACGCCGTCAACGTACACGGGGCTTTCGCCCTCTTTGTAATATTCGGAATCCGCAAAGGTCTGGAACGGCAGAAGTTGCATTACGGAAGTAAGGTTCTGTGCAAGCGGTCCCGCAAGTTTCTTTATGCCTTCCGAAATCGCGTCGACGCCCAGAACAACGCCGCCGAGGGTGTCGCCGACCGTTCCGTTTACAACGTCGGCAATCGCTCCGACGGGATCGTCAAGATAATAAATCGCGTCAAGAGAGCCCGCCGTTGCAGGCGAGAACGCGCGATACGAGCGAATAATCTGGCTCGGTTTTTTGACGTCGGTTTGCCCATTGGCGACCGCTTTCAACCATTTGTCTTGAAGTCTTGCGATATATCCCGCAACGACGGGGCCGCCCATACTGTGCGACGTGAGAATTACTTCTTCCCAGCCGTTGGTCTGAATGAATTGTTCAAGAAGTTCGGAATTGATCCTGTTGTCGATGCGCCAGTCGTAGTTGAAAACGACGACGTCCCAGCCCTGTTCTTCGTATCTGGCTTGCAGGTCCAGGCATTGCTGACGATACGCGGCGATTGCGCCGTATTGAATTTTTTCGCCTGCCGTGTATGCGCCGTATCCGTCGACGACTTCGCCGGAATCGTTATACAGCGTTGACTTGAACGTGCCGTCCGCGGTTGTGGGGCGAACGTTTGCGGGGCGCAGATTCGGATTGTTGCTTTTGCCCTGCTCGTCAAGCGTGATTTGCCATAATAAGTTTTCGACGGATTCGTCCTTGTAATTCATAATGCCGTCGATTAAGTCGTACGTCGTTTTGTCGGTAAGCACCGCCATGACAAGTCCCATCATATCCCCGCCGGGGAACACCTGCTGGAAATAAACGCCCTCGGCAACGGGATCCCAGATTGCCTCGTTCGTCTTCGTGTCGTACAGCCCGCCCGAAAGCAACGCCGTACAAATGACGACAGCCTTCTTATTCTTCGACGTTTCGCCCGGGGTTTCGCCGCATGCGGTAAGCACGCCAAGGCTCAAAACAATCACCACTATTACAAGCAGAATGCCGATAAGTTTCTTCTTCGCCTTCATATTTTCCTCCTGAAAAAGGGAACACTGACCCTTATACATTACTATAATAACATTACTTTGTGAAAATAACAACAACTTTCGTTTACATTTTTTATCCGAAACCATTAAAAACCGACAATGAAAAACGGCAATCCCGCCGTTTCGGAATTGCCGTTTCGTCTGCTTTTTGAATTAAATCCGTAAAATAATTACAGAATATAGAACTTTGCGTTGTTAAGCCCAGTAAGCGGCGTATCG
>ERZ779673.945-NODE-945-length-11192-cov-2.005028_pt1 | contig 11192 bp, 9 predicted proteins | sample MGYA00511956_ERZ779673 | MGnify/ENA primary metagenome ERZ779673 (study PRJEB29588, sample SAMEA2152065) | human gut metagenome | biome: human gut; feature: human-associated habitat; material: faeces | place: Denmark | collected 2008/2010 ... | reverse complement strand
CCGATGAGTGTACCGCAGATGAAGCTGGGCACGTAGTACATCCACGAGAGGCCCGTGCGTCCGTAGAGAAATTCCATCACCGGATAGGAGACCACCGAGCCGATGAGGCCCGTACCGATGACCTCGCCCAGCACTGCCGCCAGAATGCGTCCGCCCGACGCCCGATACAGGATGCCCGACAGCGCCGCGCCAAAGACCGCCCCGGTGAGTGCCAGCGGCGGGATGCCCATGAGCACCATGCGGATGATGCCGATGAGCGTCGCACAGAGCAGAGAATACCACGGCCCCATGAAGACCGAGCAGATGATATTGATCAGGTGCGCCATGGGGCACATGCCCTCGATGCGCAGGATTGGGGAAATAACGACCCCCAGCCCGATCATCATCGCCAGAAACACAAGGCGCAGTACGTGATTTTCTTTTTCCATTTTCTTCACCCCTCCGAAGATCCCGGGCATCCGCCGGTCCCGCAGGCCGTGAAGCGTCATTCCAATACACAGCCCCTCCCAGCGGATCGATGCCGGACGGTCGGCACTCCCTAGTGCCCTCTCACCCCGAAACACGGGTTCCCTCGCTATGTACTGAAACAGATCCAGGGCGCTCCCCCTCGATCTTCCCTTAGTATACCAGACCGGGAAAAAATCACAACCTCACCATCCGGCGCAAAAAATAAGGGCACGGTCTCCCGTGTCCTTATTTTTTCATATCCATCATTCGATGACGTCTCTGTCTCTGACTTTCAGCAGAATGCCTGCCATCTGCTTGACGCGGCGGAAGAGACTTTCCACATCGGCCCATTCTTCCACGGTGTGATTTCTTGCGCCTTCCACACCGACAGCGCAGAGTGTGGGCACGCCTGCTGCCGTGGTATAAGCTGCATCGCTGCCGCCGCCGCAGAGCCGCGTTTCCGGAAGCCGCTTTCTTCGGCCACTTCCTGCGCGATAGAGAGAAGGGTCATATTGCCTGCCAGACGGGGCATGACCGCAAAACCCACATTGTCCGAGACCTTCGTGGTCGTGTCCGGCACATAGGTCTTTGCACAGACGTCCGCCACCTTCTGGCGGAGCACCGGCAGATCTTCCGGATGGGTATAGCGGAAATCGCATTCCACCTTGCAGTAGGCCGGCGCCGCATTGGCCACGGTGCCGCCCTCAATGGTGCCGACATTGACGTTGTATTCCTTCGAGAAGTCCGTCAGTTTTTCGATCTCGATGATCTTGTGAGCCATTTCAAGGATGGCGCTCCGGCCTTTTTCCGGATCGTTGCCCACATGGCAGCCGCGGCCGTACACTTCCACGAAGAAGCGCCAGCAGCCCTTGCGCTGTACCACGAGACTGTTGTCCGTAAAGCCGGTCTCGAAATTGAAGGCGCATTTGGCACCGACGGCTTCCTTCCGGATCACCTCCGGCGCATCGGAGAAGCAGTGGGCCGGTTCTTCATCGGCATCCAGAATGACCTTCACCGGGAAATCGGATACACCGGCCGCTTCCAGTGCCTGCAGCGTGGACAGAAGAATGGCGACGCCGCCTTTCATATCGAGCACGCCCGGGCCGTAAGCCTTGCCATCCTTGATGGTGAACGGACGGCGTTCCGGCTCTCCCTTGAAAAATACGGTATCCATATGTCCCATGAGGATCACGAAGGGCTTTGTCATATCGCCCCGTTCGGCAATGATGGTATCCCCGCATTTTTCATAGGACACACGGCGGATGGAGAATCCCAGCTTTTCCAGAATTCCTGCACAGAGATTTCCCATGGCCATGCCGCCTTCTTTGACGCCGATGCCGGAGTCGATGGTCACCATGTCCTTCCAGAGACTGACCATGTCATCCCGATGTGCATCGACCCACTGATACGCTTTTTCTCTTGCGTCCATAGTATATGTATGCCTCCTTATTACAGCTTCATGAGCAGAGCCGCCGAGAGCTTTGCCCGTTCGGTGAGAGAGCTTTCTTCCGCCCATTCTCTCACGGTGTGATTGAACTGGCCTTTGACGCCCATGGCACACAGTGCCGGCACGCCCTCTGCGGTAATGTAAGCGGAATCACTGCCGCCGCCGACGGCGATGGCTTTCATTTCCGGAAGTCCTGCCTCCCTGGCGATCTGATTGGCTTTGTCAAAGAGCGCCTCCGAGGAAGCCAGCCGCTCCATGGCGCCCATTTTAACCTCGCAGCGGCACGTGGTCTGTACCTGATCGATATAGACCTTGTCCGTGATCTCCTTCAGCGCTTTTTCCACCCGTTCGATGCCGGCCATGGTGCGGAACCGCACATCCACGCGGCACCACGCATTTTCCGGAATGGCATTGGGCACGGTCCCGCCGGCGATGACGCCTACATTGACGGTCGTTCCCTCGGCCATATCGGTGAGGGCTTCCATATCGAGCGCCTTATGACAGAGCTCCTTCACAGCGCTGCGGCCGTCTTCCGGATTGTTTCCCGCATGGGCGCCCACACCGTGGAAATCGAAGCGATACTGCGCACAGCCCTTCCGTTCCAGCACGATGCCGTTATCGATGAAGCCGGTCTCGTAATTGAAGGCCATGAGTGCGCCCCGAGCTTCCTTCCGGTAATCCTGTGCGGCATCAGACCAGCCGTGGCCTACTTCTTCATCCCCGGCAAGAATGATCTTCAGAGGATATCTGTTCCAGCCGCTTTCCAGCAGGGTCTTCACCGCATAAAGCATGACCGTGATGCCGCCCTTCATATCGAGGACACCCGGGCCAGTCACCCGTCCGTCCTGCACGGTGAAGGGACGTTCCGCTGCCGTGCCGTCTGCAAAGACGGTGTCCATGTGTCCGGTGAGGATCACAAAGGGCTTCGTCATATCCCCATATTCAGCGACAAGCATATTGCCTGCCTTTTCATATTCATGGAACCGGACCATAAATCCGAGCGGTTCGAGGAAGCGCCGGATATCCTGTCCCACGCTGTCCACGCCGGCTTTATTTCCGGAGCCGCAGTCCCGGTTAACCAGCGACTTCCAGGTATCCATCATGGCCGGCTTTGCCTGGTCGATGCTCTGAAATATTTCTTCCAGTGTCCTCATTTGTTATACTCCCATTTTTCCAGCGTGTGTTCATCCACTACCTTCTGATTCAGCTCGAAGCCCGTTCCCGGAAGTTCCGGCAGGCGAACCATGGCATGGCTGTCGATATAGGTGGACGGCGTGACGATGTCCACGCCGTAATAGCGGTCGCTGCTCGGAATATCATTGGGATAGCGGTAATAGGGCAGCGTCGCCACAGCCAGATTGTGGCCGCGGGCCACGCCGTCGTCCACCATGCCGCCGCACCAGCAGTATACGCCGTGCTCGCCGGCATATTTCTGAATGCGCCGTGCTTCCGTGAGGCCGCCTACGCGGGCCACCTTGATATTGATGATCTTGCAGCTGCCCAGTTCAATGGCCCGGCGCGCGTCATCCAGAGAAATGATGCTTTCATCGAGGCAGATCGGCGTCTTGATGACCTCCTGAAGATGACGGTGATCCACGATGTCATCCGATTCCAGCGGCTGTTCAATCATGAGCAGGTTCAGGTCATCCATTTCGCGGAACAGATTGATGTCGTCCAGCGTGTAGGCAGAATTGGCATCGGCCATGAGCATGATGTCCCCGAATTCCCTGCGGACAGCGCTGAGATAATTGATGTCGTGGCCCGGCTTGATCTTGCATTTGATCCGGCGGTAGCCCTGCTTCATATATTCTTCTATCGTATGGAGCAGTTTGTCCGGCGTTTCCTCAATGCCAAGGGAGACTCCTGCCTCGATTTCATTCTTTACGCCGCCGAGAGCCTTGTATTCCGGCACACCCAGTTCCTTGGAATACAGTTCCCACAGAGCGCAGTCCACTGCGGCGCGGGCCATGCGGTTCCGGCGGATCCACGCGGTCTCGTCGAAGAAATGCTCCGGCGTGCTGATATCTCCCATATCGAACAGAGCGGGGATGAGGTAATTCTGGATCACATACAGGGCGCCGATGGTGGTTTCTTCGTTATACCACGGACGCAGGAATGCGGAGCACGCACCGCGGCCCACATTGCCTTCCTCATCGTACAGTTCAATGATGGAAAAATCCTTCTGGATGAGGCCGAAGCTCGTGCGGAACGGCTTTTTGAAATCCAGATGCATACGGCGTAAAACAACTTTATTGATTTTCATGCTGCAACCTCCTTACTTGTGCAGTAAGAGCCGGTCCCGTATCCCTCGGAGATACCGGGCCGGCTTTCATCATTTATGCGTTGGTCTGATCTCCCGGCTTTCTGCGGATCGTCATGGCAAATACCGCACAGAGAGCCCCCATCGTGATGAGATAGTAGAAAACGGCACTGAAAGAGCCATTGAAGGCATAGACCAGATAGCCCATAAAGGCCGGCGACAGGAAGCCTGCCACCTGTCCGCCCATATTGACCAGAGCGGACGCCGAACCGGAAATAGCGCCCGTAACGACCTTCAGCGTCAGGCCCACAGTAAGCGCCATGATGGTGGATTTGAAGAAATACACGCCGCACGGGAAAATAACGACGGTGGCGATGGTCTCTGCATGATACATCAGGAAGAGGAAGAATGCCGTACCGGCGCCGGACAGCGCGATGAGATATTTTTCCCGGTGATCAAAGAATTTATCCATGATCCAGCCGCAGGAGGCGCTGGATACAAAGGACGCGATGAACGGGATCGGCGTGAGATAGCCGACGGCCTTGAGATCGATGCCGCGTTCCGCGATCAGATACGTCGGGATCCAGGCGTCCAGTCCCTTATTGATGCAGGATACGCAGAAGGCGCAGAGGATCAGCTTCCACACCAGCGGCATTTTCAGCAGCTGAATGAAATATTTGGACTGATTTTTCTTGTCCTCTGTCTTTTCCTCTGCCGGTTTTTTCGATTTGACCAGAATGACATAGAGGAATACATAAAGCAGGCCAATGAGCCCGAGGATCTGGAACATGCCGCGCCATCCGAACCAGAGGATGAGCGGTACGACCACGACCGGTGCCAGCGCGCTGCCGATATAGTTCGAGGAAAGAACGAAGCCGGTATATTTCGCACGCACTTCGCGGGGAAAGTATTCCGCCACGGCGCGGAAGCAGGAACCGGCATACGGTCCTTCACAGAGACCGAAGACGAACCGGAGAAACAGCAGGCCGGACAGGGTCTGCGCATGGCCGGTGGTGAAGGTAAAGATGGACCAGAGCGCCAGTGCCACGCAGATGACGGTTTTTGACCCGAATTTATCTGCAAACCACCCGCCCGGTATCTGCATAATGGAGTAGCCGATAAAGAACACACTGATGATGACCCCCATTTCCGTCGGGGCCAGATTGAAGTCCTTCGACACGGACGGCAGCGCCAGCCCGATCGCCGAACGGTCTATATAGGAGATACAGAATCCTATATAGAGGAAGAAGAAAACCATGTACCGGTTTTCCGTTTGGAATTTTTTCAGCCAGCTCAAAGTTAAGACCTCCCATCTGCACAAAAAGCCACAGGAGCGCATGTATCTGCGCCCTGCGGCTCCCTTGCCGGCAGGCTTCCGCCTGCGTGTTTACTAAAATTGTACTTGCGTATATGATAAGGGAAACACAATGTCCTGAATAGACCTTTATTCTGTCTGAAATTAGGTGGTCTCATGAAAATCGGCCTTGTCGCTCCGGTAAATCTCATGCAGGAAATCTCCTCCTTTGTCAGCCGGGAATTTCCTGATGAAGAATGTATCCCCTTTTCCTACCGTTCCATACTGGACCTGCCCTCTCTTCTCTCCGGACAGCAGAACCGGGCGGACGCGTTTCTTTTCCTCGGTGAGACCGCACGGCGCTTTGCCGCCAAATCCATCGTACCGGCGGTCCCGTGGGTGGCCATTCCACGCTCCTCTTCGGCGCTTCTCCGCCTCCTGTTCCGCGCAGCGGTGGCCGGCCGGGCCATGCACATCGCTACCGACTGGCCGAGAGAAGATCTTTTCCAGCTCGCCTTCCATGAGATTGGAATCCCGCCGGAGCAGTACCGGCTTCATTTCTGTCCGGTCCACGCCTACAATGAGGAGATCCTGTCCATGGAAGCCGACCGCATGGCCGAGCTCTGCCGCACCGGGCAGGCAGATTTCTGCATCACCATATTTTACCGGATAGAAAAGCTGCTCTCCGACCGCCAGATCCCGGTGTACGTGCTCCAGCCTTCCTTTGAGGACATCCGTGCGGGTATCGAGCGCCTCATCCTTTCCGACCAGCTTCGCCGGAGCCATGCCACCCCTTTGGCCTGTGCCGCTCTGCGGCTTTCCATCCCAGAGGATCAGTACCCGGCCGAGCATGGCTATGAGCTGGCGGAAGCCCGACTGTCCGCTGCACACCTCATCTGGCAGTTTGCCAGAGAAACCGAGGCCGCCTGCGTCGAGCGTCCCCCGTGGGGCTGGCTCCTTTTTTCCACCCGTTCGCTGATGGAAAATGCCACCGCCCATTATCATCACCTTCCGCTGCTGGCCCGGATGCGCAGTACCGGTCCCTTCACCCTGTCCATCGGCTTCGGCATCGGCTCCTCTGCAGAGGAATCCAAGCTCCATGCCGAACGGGCACTGGACCGGGCGATTCTCCGCGGCGGCGATCAGGCCTATCTTATGGGACCCGGACTTTCCCTTCCTGTCCCGCCGGCACAGGGCGACCGGCTGACGCAGCAGGTCCCGATGCTCTCCATTCAGGAACAATTCCTGCCCCTCGCCCGATTGTCCGGCGTCAGCGTCCGCATCCTCACGCTGCTGTACCGCGCCTGCCGGGATACAGACCGCACCTGCTTTACCTCTGCCGAGCTGGCGGACTTTGCCGGCGTCACGCCCCGCACCATGAACCGTATCCTGCAGAAACTCATAGACCGGGATCTGGCACGGGAAGTGGGACTGCAGTTCACCGCCCGTACCGGCCGGCCGAGCCGCCTCATCGAGCTCCGCTTTCAGCCCCAGAATCTGTGAAATTGCCCGAAATACTTTTCATAAGAAAGGACACCCCGTATGTTTAAAGATAGACTTTTTTACCTGCGGAAGCAGAAGAAACTCTCCCAGGATGAGCTGGGGCAGCTCATTGGTGTCTCCCAGCAGGCAGTAGCAAAATGGGAAGGCGGCAGTGCCTTTCCCAATCAACAATCCATGGAGCAATTATGTGATTTTTTCGGTGTAACCATGGATTTTTTGTTTGATAACTCGCCCAGCAGAGGTACAAAACTTCCTGTTCTAAACACCATCATACCAGGCGTTCCTATGGAAAACCTGCTCGATATAGACGGCTATGAAGAAATTTCTGAATCCATGGCTGAAAGCGGAACCTATTTCGCAGTTAAAATCAACGATCATGCCATAGCCCCACGCATTCTGCCCGGTGATATCGCTATTGTGCAGTCACAGGAATCCTATACAGACGGAGATTTCTGTCTTGTACAGATTGGTGGAAATCCTCCCTCCATAAGACAGCTCTATCAAAAAACGGGCGGCCTCATTCTCATTGCTCTGAATTCTGTGTGTTTTCCGCCTCAATTCCTCACGACAGAGGATATTCACAGTCTCCCGCTGCGCATCCTCGGCATTGTGCGGGAATTGCGCATCAGGCAGCTGACAGGCTCCGATATCTGAGCATCATTGTATCCGAGCTTATCTCCTCCCATAAAAAAAGACCATATCCATAAAGGATACGGTCTTTTTTCTTACCGGTAGATCCAGTGTCCGGCGGTCATGCGGTCTACGGCTGCTTCGTCCACGCGGTATTCGATGCCATTATCTTCATCAGGCACCACGATCGTGCAGCGGTCCGTGATGTCCACCATCGGATCGGTGATGTCCTTTTCAAAATACCGGCTTGCCGCCGCCACATCATGGGCCAGTTCCGTGAAGCCCGGCAGGCTGGCAAAGGACACATTCTGCGCCCGGCCGATGCCGAGCTCCGTCATCCCGCCGCACCATACGGGAATCCCGTGAGCCAGGCACAGATCATGGATGCGTTTCCCTTCGTAGATCCCGCCGCAGCGGCTCGATTTGATATTGATGACCCGGCAGCTGCCCAGACGGATGGCCGCTTCCGCCGCCTCATAGGAGACGATGCTTTCATCGAGGCAGATCGGCGTTTCAATGGCTTTCTGCAAAATGGCATGGTCTGCGATGTCTTCTTCACCAAGCGGCTGTTCGATGTACTGGAGATGGTATTCATCCATGGCGCGGAACAGTTCGATGTCCTCCAACGTATAGGCGGAATTGGCATCTACCGTGAGCGTGATGTCACCGAATTCCTTCCGGATGGCCTTCACCACCTCGATATCCTTTCCGGGATGGATCTTGATCTTGGTGCGGTGGTAGCCCAGCTCCAGATAATGTTCGATCTCATGGAGAAGCACGTTGATATCCTTTTCGATGCCCAGAGAAACGCCCACGCGGATCTCCTTCTGCGTGCCCCCGAGAAGCGTTTTAAGCGATTTCCCGGTGCGCTTCACCATCAGATCCCACAGGGCATTTTCCACGGCCGCCTTGGCCAGACGGTTTCCGCGGATATAGGAAAAGCTCTTCATGAAGGCTTCCGGGCTCTCCACATCCTGATGCAGGATGCGGGGAATGATGATGTCTCCCAGCACATGGAGCACAGTCCCGTTGTCCTCCGGATTATAGAACGGGCCGTAAAAGGCTTTGCATTCGCCCCAGCCGATGAGTCCCTCGGAATAGATCTTCACCAGAAGGGCATCCCGGTTTTCAAAACGGGTAAAGCTTGTCTGAAAAGGATGCCGGAACGGATTCAGCACCCGGATGATGTCTATGCGGTCAATTCTCATAACGCACCTCCATTGTGTAATACGCTCCCATTATAGCAAAAAGTCTATGGAAAGGGAGTTTTTTATTCCACAGCCCCCTTTTGCCGGCGGGCCGCCAGATAGAGGCGGACGAGGTTGGCACCGATGAATTTCACCACGACGATGAGCGCGATGATGATGCCCACCGGCAGGACGGTGATCGGCAGGAGCGCCGCGCCGGAGCCGATGGTGTTGTTGATGGTGGCGGAGCCGGCGTACTGGTAAGCCGCAAAGATGGTGCGGTGCTCGTCGGTGATGAGCTTTTCGTCGGCCATATTTTTCGTCATGAAGGCCGCCACGTCGGAGGAGGTGAAGCTGGATACGAAGGCCAGCCCCACCGTGCCAGGCACGCCGAGGAGCACCCGGAAGAAGGGCTGGAAGAGCTTCCCTGCGGCGGTGATGGCCCCCAGATGTTGGCAGACCTCGATGAGTCCCTGCGCCATCATGGTGGTGGGAACCATGGTCAGCGCCAGAATGAAGGCCTCCCGCGCGCCGGAGCCGCCGGTCCCCTGGATGCTCACCTTCGCTCCCTCTGCATGGCCGAACTGCCCGAGGAGGGCCGTGAAGTCAAAAGCGCGGAGGAAATTGTCCTGATGAGCAAAGACGCCGGAAAAGCAGAGAATGAGAAAAATCAGGGACGCCCAGCCTTTCCAGGTCACTTTCTGTCCACGGAGCGTTGTGGATGTCTGTTTCTGATCCATTTGTATTTACCTCCTCAGCGGGACAGCGCGAGCACGAGCCGCGTCAGCACCATGACGATCGCCGCATCAATGAGCGGCGTGGCCAGCATGATCGGATAATAGACGGGCCGTACCCTACACACCAGCACGATGCGGGCGAAGTGCCCCACCAGCGTGCCCATGGTGATGCACGCCGGGAAGAGGATCGTCGCCTCCTCCGCAGTGAGCACGCCTGCCGCATAGAGGGACGCCGCCGTGGCTGCGCCCGCCGCCTTGGCAAAGAAAGCAGCCAGCAGCACCACCGAGGCCTCGCCGGGCAGGCCGAAGAGGCCCATCACCGGTCCGAGCAGCTGCCCGATGAGCGGCATCAGACCGGAGAGCTGCAAAAAGGTGATGATCACATAAGCCATGACCATCGCCGGCGCGATGACCTCCACGGTGATGTAGAAGCCCTTCTTTGCGCCGAGCATAAAATATTCCGGGATAGACAATTGTTTTTCCTGTTTTACATCTTCCATACTTCCATCCTCCTTCAGCCGTGCGCCCTGCGGCGCCGGACACATAGCCTGCCTGTACAGACATGAAATTTTTATATAAAAAAGAGCCCGACCTCTGTCGGACTCTTTTCCTTTTATGCAGTTACTGCCGGGGCATTTCTCCGGTTCCGTTTTCCGCGGGATTTTCATTTCCTGCGTCCGAAACGGCAGCGGCCGGCTCTGCGTCCGCTTCTTCGCCCGGCGCATGAATGGAATGATACCGGAAAAGATTTTCCACCTGCTGATGGTCGATGGTCTCCACTTCGAGGAGGGCCTGCGCCATCGCATGGAGCACTTCCAGATTTTCCGTGAGGATATTCAGCGTATCTTCATAGGCCTCATTCAGATATTTGTGCATTTCCTCGTCGATGATCGTCGCCACGGTCTCGCCGTAGTTCCGTTCCGAGCCGAGCTGCTTGCCCAGGAAGATCTGTTCCTGATGCTCGCCGAATACCATCGGTCCGAGCCGGTCGCTCATCCCCCATTCCATGATCATCTTGCGGAGGATCGCCGTCACCTGCTGGAGGTCGCCGGAGGCACCGCTGGAGATCTCATTAAAAATGATCTGTTCTGCGCAGCGGCCGCCCAGAGCGACGCGGATCTGCGCCAGCAGATGGGATTTGGTGATGAAGGACCGTTCCTCATGGGGGAGCATCATCGTATATCCGCCGGCCTGACCGCGGGGGATGATGGTCACCTTGTGCACCGGATCGGCGTCCTTCAGGACGGTCGCCATGATGGCGTGGCCCGATTCATGATACGCCGTGAGGCGGCGTTCCGATTCGCTCACCTTGTGGCTCTTCCGTTCGGGACCATAGGCCACCTTTTCGCTGGCCTCTTCCAGATCGGCCATGGAAATGGTCTTTCTCTTTTCCCGTGCGGCGAGGAGCGCTGCTTCATTCAGCAGGTTCGCCAGATCCGCACCGGTGAAACCCGGCACCTTCTTGGCGATGATCTCCAGATCCACATCGGGATCGAGCGGCTTGTTTCTTGCATGGACCTTGAGGATCGCCAGGCGTCCCCGGAGATCCGGCTTGCCTACGATGACTCTGCGGTCGAAGCGGCCCGGGCGCAGCAGCGCCGGATCGAGAATGTCCTTGCGGTTGGTCGCGGCGATGACGATGACGCCCTCGTTGGCCGAGAAACCGTCCATCTCGACGAGCAGCTGG
>ERZ779673.944-NODE-944-length-11209-cov-1.692935_pt1 | contig 11209 bp, 10 predicted proteins | sample MGYA00511956_ERZ779673 | MGnify/ENA primary metagenome ERZ779673 (study PRJEB29588, sample SAMEA2152065) | human gut metagenome | biome: human gut; feature: human-associated habitat; material: faeces | place: Denmark | collected 2008/2010 ... | reverse complement strand
ATTGATAGCCTTTTATGTGTGAAGGTATTCCTAGGTCATGTAAGACTTTTGTAATTGAAGTATCAAGTGATTTTTCAAGTAAGTTTACAGCAGTTAAGTGTTTTCTTTCTTTAGTAGCGTCTAGTATTCTTTTTTCTAAATCAATAAAGTCAAATGGTTTTAGGATAAAGTATTTTACGCCAAACTCACTTACATTTCTTATTGTTTCTTGTTCATTATAGCTAGTTAGTACTATTATATTAGGTGTTAAATTCTTTTCTTTTATTTTTTCTAATACGTATATTCCATCTTTTTTTGGCATGATTAGGTCAAGTAAAATACAGTCGTATTTGTTCTTTTCTATCTTTTCCCATGCAGAAATTCCATCATATGCTTCATCTAATACTTCTACTTCCTTACTGCTAGCAAAGTATTCTTTAATCATGTTTACTATGCTAATGTTGTCATCTACTACTAAAATTTTCTTTTTCATATATATCTCCCTTTTTATTTTATGAGTTCATTATACTACATAAAAATGCAGTATTTGTCTAATTGTGTCTTAAATGTATGAAAAGTTGCGTGAATTGTCTAAAAAGAAAAAATCTAGTCTATAGATTTTAAGATTTCTTTAAGATATTGAATGTTGGTGCTTGTTTTTCCAATTAGTACTCCATCTGTTAGTTTTAGAACATCTGATATGTTATCTTTGGATATACCACCGCCATAAAGTATAGGAATGTCTATTTCATAGTGCTTTTGCATGTATTTTTTTATGAAGTCAGTCACATATGCAATTTCATTTAAATTTACATTAGATGAGTCTATCTGGCTAGCTGGTTCGTAAGCTATTAGTAAATTTTTTAAGCTATCATATTCTACGCCTTTTAAGTAGAATTTTAATTCTTTCTTTATAGTTTTAATTGAGTTATCGTGTCCTACACAAAGTATTGTTTTGAAATCCATGTTAAGACTTCTAAATAGTTTGTCTTTCATTTCTTCGTATGAGTCAAGTCTAAGTAGTATTCTTTCTGGGTGAGATACAATTGTGTAGTTTACATTCATGCTTTTTAAGCTTTCCAAACAAACTTCGCCTGTGTATGAGCCATAGTTGTAACTATAGAAGTTTTGAGTGCCTACTTTGTATTTTGATAAAGCGAATAAAGCTAAATAGTTTACGCTTGGAAAAATGATTAGTTCTTCTTTTGTTTTTATGTTATTCATATCTTTTATATATTTTGTAATTTCTTCATAAGATAAGTAACTTTTATGGTTTAGTATTATTTTTTTCATTAGTCCTCCATTATTTTTAGGGCTGGTAAAACTTCGCCACTTAGGTATTCAAGGGATGCTCCACCACCTGTTGATTTATAGTAAGCTTGTAAATTATATTTTGTAGCGGCTGAGGCAGCGTCTCCTCCTAGTACAATTACTTTGCTAGTTTTACCATTTAAATAGTTTAAAATTTCTTTTGTACCATTTTCGTATAATTTATCTTCATACTTTCCCATTGTACCATTAACAATAATTAATGGTTTGTTTTTTAGTTGTTTTTTAAACATTTCTATAGTAAGTGGGCCAATGTCTAGAATGGTGTCATCTTCTGTTAACTCGTCTATTTCTTTTGACCCAGAATTAGTTACAACATCTACTGGAAATACTATTTTTTCTGTTTTTATAAGAGTTTTACATTCGTTAATTAAGTCATCATCTACAAAAGTTTTACCAGTTTGGTATCCTTCACTTTTTAGGAATGTTGCACACATAGCGCCACCTACTAGAACTTTGTCTGTTGTTGGAAGCAAGTTTTTGATCATGGCTATTTTATCTGATACTTTAGCCCCGCCTAGTAAAAGTGTTTTGGTTTCGTTTTTGATTTTATCAAGTTCCGATATTTCTTTTTCTACAAGGAAACCTACTGCATGAGGTAAGTACTTAGGTATTCCTGTGGTTGATGCATGAGCACGGTGAGAAGAAGCGAAAGCGTCAAGAATATATACTTCTCCTAAGCTTGACCAGTATAGAGATAGTGCTTCGTCACAGTTACTTTCTAATTTGTTTGGATAGTCCATAATTCTTGTATTTTCTAAAAGTAGGATATCTTTTGATTTTAGGTTTGATACTAATTCTTCTAAGTGTTTGCCTTCTAGTTCTTTACTAAATAGTATTTCTTTGTTTAATAGTTTACTTAGTACTTCTTTTACAGGTAAAAGAGTGTTAGTTTCTATATCTTCTTCTGTTTTAACTTTTCCTAAGTGAGACATTATTATTATTTTTGCATTATTATCAAGGAGATAGTTTATTGTATCAAGTGATGCGACTATTTTGTTAGTGTCTAAGATTTTGCCATCCTTTATTGGAACGTTATAGTCTACCCTTAGTATTACTTTTTTATTTTTTACATCAATATTTTTTAATGTTAACATATTACCACCTTATATTTATTATACACTAATTTTGGGAAAGTTTATTAAAAAATTTATAAATATACAGGCTTGTTTACGAAAAAACAAAAAAGCACAGGACATCTAGCTGTCATTTGTGCTTAAGATTATTTAGTTTCTTTTAAGATATTTTTCAATTAAAATTCTTTTTGCTGTTTCATCCTCATTTTCGCGTTGTTCATTTTGATATCTTTTTTCACTCACTATATTAACGTATTTTAAGCATTCACTCAAAATTTCGTCTATTAAGTGGGTATTATGCTTCTCATTTAAAAGTTTATCTTCATTTTCGTAAGACGCTAGTGTTTTTCTAACATAATCTAAATCACGTTTAGCTAAGTTAGTACACGCTTGAAAATTGGCATAGCTTTTATCAAAAATTATACAATATTCAGGTAGTTTGTCTTTTGATATATTGAATTTAAAACAATGTCCAGGTTTTGCTAAATCATAGTCTAGACGTTCTAAATACAATACTGGTATTTTCTTGCCAGTAAGTAATTCTTTAACATAATATGGTGAATCACCTGTTTTAAATAATACTCTTCTTCTTTCATATTTTGGTTCTAGCATTGCGTAACTAGCAATATACGCTTTTTCAAAGCTATTTTCATTTTTGTCTTGTAAAAAGAATATATCCCCTTCATAGATGTTTTCAGTTAAAAGTGTTCTTTTAATTGCCTTTAATGTTTCTAACATATTTTTTCCTCCTTGTCTGGTTTTATATTATACAAGTTTATTAATTTTTTGTAAAGAAAAAATTATAGATTTTAAATTGAAAAAACTTTGACTCTTTTTTTGCCTTATTTTCGGAGAAAAATCAATGTTTTGCACGTGATTTGGTGTTTTTTACATGCAATTTTACACCTAATTTGGTATTTTTTAAGACTTATTTTACACCTGTTTTGGACTTTTTTGAGTCTGTTTTCACACCTAAATACTAAAACGTAGACAAAAAGCACAGGTTTTCTGTGCGTTTTTTAACGTTTCTTACACCAGTATTCAGCAACTCTTAACATTTGTGCAGTATAACCCCATTCGTTGTCATACCAAGCTGATACTTTTATCATTGAACCAGTATTAGTAGGTATTACGCTTGTTAAGAGTGAGTCTACTACAGCGCCTTCTGTGCAACCAATGATGTCACTACTTACAAGTGGGACGTTTACTATTTTGATAATATCACTTTTGTTATTTTTAAACATATCGTTTACTACCTCAGCCGTAACTGTTTTTTTAACGTTTACCACTAAGTCTATTAAAGAGCCATCACCTACTGGAACTCTATAAGCTGAACCGCTTAGTTTACCATCTAGTTCTGGTATTATTTTTCCTATAGCTTTTGCTGCGCCGGTTGAAGTTGGTACGATATTTAGTGATGCTGCCCTTCCACGACGACTTTCTATACCTTTTTTGTGTGGAATATCTAAAGTTTCTTGATCATTTGTCATTGCGTGAACTGTAGACATGAAACCATTTTCTACTATAAAGCACTTATTTAGTAAATCTAGGACTGGAGCTAAGCAGTTAGTTGTGCAAGATGCAGAAGAGATTACTTCGTCTTTTTTAGTTAAGATATTTTCGTTTACTCCATAAACTACGGTTTTGCAGTCATCCTTTGCTGGAGCACTTATTATTACTTTTTTAGCACCTGCAGTTATATGGGAGTAACTCTTTTCTTTTGAAGTGAAAGCACCAGTGCATTCCAAAACTAAGTCAACTTTTAAGTCTTTCCAAGGAAGTTTTGATGGATCACTTTCTTTAAATACTTTTATCTTTTTACCGTCTACTTCAATGTAATCATCGTCATATGCTACTTTCTCATCTAAAGTTCTATGTACTGAGTCATATTTATAAAGATAAGCTAGTTGTAATGGATCAGTTAAATCGTTTATAGCGACTACTTCCATATCTTTTTTCTTACTTATTTGTCTTAAGGCTATTCTACCAATTCTACCAAAACCGTTTATTGCTATTCTAATCATTTTATTTTCCTCCTATTCAAAGTATCCGCCACCTACAAACTCTCTTAAAAGAGCTGTTTCAGGTAATGCACTTTCTGGTATGTTTAAAAATATTTTTAAGAAATTTATTATTCTTTTTGCTTCTGTGTAGTATTCACTTTTATAGTTTACGTTATAAAGTAGTGGGACAGCAAATGTTTTAAGTATTCCTAGTTCATAAATTAATGCTGTGTTTAGTACGATGTCTGCTTCTTTTTGATATGGGAATATATATTTTTCTTCGCTTATTCTAACGTTTCTCCAACTTTTTAGTGTGTCTACTGCGTTATATCCTCTTGTCCTAGCATCTCTTACTATTCTTCTAATAAGTCTTAAATCAACAGTTGAAACATGGTTGTGTCTGTCTAATCCAAGAGGTGTAAATGGGCTTATGTATATTTTAAGTTTGTTTTCTCTTGGAATTTTGCTTGTTAATAGCTCATTTAGTGTGTGTATTCCTTCTACTATTAGAAGGTCTCTATTTTTTAAGGATACTGGTGGGTGCTTATATTCTTTTTCTCCAGTTAGAAAATTGTATGTTGGAAGAGTAGTTTCTTCTCCTTTTAATAAAGCGTCTAGTTTTTCATTAAATAAATCTATATCAATTGCCTCTGGAATGTCATACTCGTACTCTCCTTTTTCATTTTTAGGAGTGTCTTTTCTATCTTTAAAGAAGTCGTCAGTTGATAAAGTGAATGGGTTTAGTCCTTTACTTTTTAAATATAAAGCTAGTTTTTTACAAGTTGTTGTTTTACCTGAAGAAGACGGACCTGCAATTAGGACTATTTTTATATCATTTATGTTGTTTTGTATTTTGTTTGCTATTTCTAGTAAGTCATTGTTTTGTTTTATTTCATTTAGTTCTATAAACTCTTTTATTTTACCATTTATTACTACGTTATTTACTTCACTTACGTATTTTACACCTAGTTTTTCTGCCCATACGGCATAGTTATCAAATACGTTTAGTACTTGTGGCATATGTGTGTACTCAGGTATTTTCATATCAAAAGTGCTAGGATACTCCAGCATCACACCTTTGTCTGTAGTTAAAGTTAAATCAAAACTTGTAAGTATTTTAGTTGAGTATGGCATTTTTGTATAGAAGTAGTTATAATAGTCAAGCATACTATAAAGAGTTAGCATTTCTCCAGTCATTTGTTTATATGTTAGAGATTTTTCGTATTCTTTTACGCTGTTAAAATAGGAAATTGCTTCTTTTCTACTTGTTACTACTCTAGTTATTCTAATGTCTTCTTTTACAAGCTCATGCATTTTTGCTTTTATTTCATCAACCATAGTGTTATTTAACTCAAGATTAATTCTTGTATATATTCCTTTATCTAGGCTGTGAAGTAATTCTACATTTGTGTTTCTTCCAAATAATTCTTTGACTGCAGTGATGTATAGGAATTTTAAGCCACTTCTATATATTTTGGCACCCATTCTGTCCTTTATTTTGATTAGTTTCATTTTAGTGTCTTCTTTTAATTTTGTACTAAGCTCGGTTATGTCGTTATCAATTATTACAGCTATTACTTCATTTTCTAAATTTTGTTCTTTCATAAGGTCGTATATTGTTTTGTCTACACTTGTTACGACATTACCAACACCTTCTATTTCTACTATTATTTTATCTTCCACTTTAATCACCCTTTATTCTATATATATTCTATCATTTTTTTTGTGATTTTTGTATATTTTTTTTATATTTTCGTAAATATATATATAGGTGAAGATAAAATGGTTATTCCAATGATAATTGATAAAGAGGAAGGAGTAGAAAAGAGTTTTGATATTTATAGTAGGTTACTTAAGGATAGAATTGTTTTTTTAAGTGGAGAGATTAATGATGAAGTAGCTAATTTAATAGTAAGTGAGTTACTTTACTTGAATAGTCTAAATAATGAAGATATTTATCTTTATATTAATAGTCCTGGGGGAAGTGTTACAGCTGGTATGGCTATTTATGACACGATGAATTTTATTAAGTGTGATGTTAGTACTATTTGTGTGGGGATATGTGCATCTATGGCTGCATTTCTACTAAGTAGTGGGGCTAAAGGAAAAAGGGTGTGCCTTAAGAATGGAGAAGTTATGATACATCAGCCACTTGGTGGAGTGCAAGGACAAGCTACTGAGATAAAGATACATGCTGAAAGGATTATCAAGTTAAAGAAAAAGTTAAATAAGATACTTGCTAGTAATACAGGTAAAGATATTAAGAAAATAGAAAGAGATACTGAAAGAGATTATTATTTAGATAGTGAAGAAGCTTTAGAGTATGGATTAGTTGATAAGGTATTATAAAAGAGTTCAGGTTTTATTCTTGAACTCTTATTAATTTTGCAGTTTTTTCTTTTTCTTCCATGGCTTGCAACAAGTTAGATACTACGATTTTTCTCATTAAGTCATTTTGGTATGTTTGATGATAGATAATGCTATTTATTACATCGTTTGGGATATCTAAAGACATTCCTTTTATGTAAGTTAGTCTTGTATGAATTTCTGCTTTTACTTCTAAGTTTAACATATCAAATGGGCTTATGTTATCTAAATATATTATATAGTCTATTAATGTATCTATAAATATTTCTTCTTGTCTAGATTTGTATAAACTAAGTGGTAAGTTAAATTTTTCTATATAGTAATCTGTAAATTTAATTAATATATTTGGTGCCGTAAAGTTACTTTCTATCATGAACTTTTCGATAGAAGGACTTGTGAATGCAAGCATGTATTTGTTTCTAATAAGTTTATCTAGTACGATGCTAGTTTTTCCTTCTTTAATTATTTTGTCTAAGTAATATAAAGAAGACAACTCTAGTTCATACATTTGTAAGTCTGTTATTAAATTATTTACTTTGTCTACTTTATTAGAATTCATATTATCTAAAGTTTTATCTATAATTTTAAACATTCTTATTAGTATGTAATTGTAATCATTTTGAACGCTCATTATATTTGCATTAAGTTTTCCTATATCGTTAGTTATTATTTTGTCTGCAATAGATAGATAGTTTTTGTTTTTAGATAATTTTCCGTATAGTGTTTTTTCTTTTTTAGTAGCGCCTATATAGAGAGATATAATTTTATTAAATTCGTCAGTATTTTTATGAGAAGTGTACTCCAGGCTTATTAGTTCTTTTAAGTAACCAATTTTTTCATATGATACATCTTCAATGTCTTTAATCATATCTTCTACATTTTTAAAATCTTCTTTATTCATAAAACCACCTGTTAAATGTATTTTACTTTATTTTAAGTAAAAAGTAAAGAATAAATAATTATGATATGTAATATATAATGAAGTATTTGGCAACTTAAATGGCATATAAAAAGTAGCATTTCTGCTACTGTGGTTTTGTAGTTGTTCCATTAGGATATGTGTTGTTATAATAAATCATATCAACGCCATCGCCTAGGTCTGCATATAATGTACCGCTGAATCTTTTTCCTTGGTCATAATCTTGATTTTTATCTAAATTAGGTAGTGTTATTGTTAAAGTATAATTAAATGTTTGAGCTACTGAGTTCTTAGTTATTTTGTTAGTTACAAGTGTTACTGTTGTTTTTGTAGATGTTTTTGGTATTGCGCCAGTTATAACATCTGTATTAGCACCTGTGCCTTTTATACTCCACTGTAAGTCTTGAAATTCATTTGTATAATCCATTCTTATATATACAGTGTTTGATACATCTGTAGCTGGAACACTTATACTGAATGTTTTATCAAATGTATCGCCTGGCTCAATATCACTTGCATTTGTTAAATCATTACCTCCATCAAATGTAATGTTTCCAACTTTTGCTGTTGTTAGTGCTGTCGTTCCGGCAGTTCCTGTCATTCTTGTAGTAAAGTAAGAAAATGTTACACCAACAACTGCGACTATAATTGTTAGAATGCTTACAACAGATATTAATATTTCTTGATTCTTTTTCTTCATTCTAACACCTACTCTCCCTTTGCTACAACATTTGCTTTAAATGTTTTTCCTTGAAATTCATCTTGGTTTTCTCCATTTTCGTTGAACTTAAATGTTAACACATAATTGTGTTTAACTCCAGTGTTTATTACACCATTTCCTAATGTTGTACTTATTGTTGGTACTGGTTCAAAACTTGGTCTGTTTACAACAATATTTGTATATTGTGCTTCTTCTAATTCAACTCCGTCCAAAGTACTTGTGCCAACTATGTTGTATACAAAATTGTTACTATCTAGCTCGTTTTTTTCTATATTCATTATTAATGTATATCTACCAACAGCATTTAATTCTTCACTTATGTTTGTGATAGAAAATTCTAACCTGTTACTCCAACCTGGCAATATATTTTCATCATTTATATCGTTTCCGTTTTCAAACATTGCGTTTACATATGAGGTTTTTACATCAATATTCCCGTTATTATCATTTCCATTAACCTTGTAGTAGACAATTGCCAAAGATGTTCCAACAGCAACTAATACAAATGATAACACGACTATTATTGAATAAATATATGTTTTAATATTTTTTTCTTTCATAACTATCACCATATTCTACAATAATATAATACCAAATTTTAAAAGAAAATACAACAGATAAAATAAAAAAAGTTAGAAAATCTAACTTAATTTATCTATTTTACTGGTTTCCAGTAGGTGCAGTTGTTGTACCACTTGGATTAGCAGCATTGTAGTAAACTGTTTTACCTTCAGTAGCACAAGATACTGTACCATCAATAGTTGCACCTTGTTGACCATTTTGATCAGCGCCAGTTTCTGGGAAACTTAAAGTATAAGTCATAGTTGCTGTTTGTTCAGTTGCACTTTTAGCTAAAGTACCACTTGCTATAACAGTTTTAGTTACGCCGGGTTTTAACTTACCATTTACAGTAGTTTGAGCATTAGTTCCAGCTACAGTTAATGTTAAATCTGTAAGTGGATTTGTAGTCATATCTAATGTACAAGTGTATTTTACATCATAGTCTGATGGCCCTAAAGTAACTGTAACTGTTTTAGCTTCGCTAGTCCATCCAGGTAATACAGCTGTACCACTAACACTTTGAGCAGTAAAACTAGCAGCACCGATTTTAGCAGTTGTTGCTTTAACAGTTCCTTGAGTACCACCCATACTAGTTGTAAAGTATGCGAATGTAGCACCAATAATAGCTACTAATAATGTTGCAATTCCAATTACTGATAAGAAAATAGTTTGTCCTTTGTTTTCTCCCATAGTTCTTTACCTCCTTTACAATAAAAATTCTACCAATTTTTTAATATAAAATCAAGTGCTTTTTATATATTTTTCAATTTTTTTACAAAAATTTTTAAAAAGCAACATTTGAGGCTAGTTTTCGTTTGGTTTTATTTCTAATATTGCGTAGAATAATTTACCATCATCATAGTTATTTTCTGGCGTATATGCATAGTTTAAAATCACTTCTTGTTCTGTATTTGCTTTTATTTGGATATTTTTTACTATTTTTTCACCATTATTAACTGCATAAGGAAGTTGACTAGTCAAATTCACTAATTTATTTCCATCTATTGATAATTCATAATTAGGTCTGTTACCCCATCCAAAATTATTAATTATGTCATTCCAATTGATATCGTATGTCATATCTTGATTACTGTCATTAGTAATTGTAAACTTTTTTGTTTTTGTCCAACCGATTACGATCTTGTCTTTAGAAAAATCAACATTATCTAAATAAGATATTTTTATATTTTGCATGCTTAATTTTACTTTAGTATTTTCTTCAGCTGTCTTAAACAATATACTTGTGTCTATTTTTGAAGAATCTATGATACCGTCTAAATCTGTATCAATATTTGCGTCTGGAATTTTATCCCCGTCTAAATCAATATTAATGTCATATTTACCATCACCATCTATATCAATATTGTATTCTGGTAATCCCTTACCGTTGTTATTTATATAGCAATTCAACTTACAATTTCCGTTATTATCCAATTGATTTGTTAAATTCAAATCTGCTATTCCATCATTATCTGTGTCTACATTAATATCTGCTTTTAAATCACCGTTAACATCAATATTTATATCGGGTTTTCCATCATTATCTATATCTACATTAATATCTGCTTTTAAATCACCATTTGTATCAACATTTAAGTTGGCTTTTCCATTTCCTGTAGTGTCTATATTTAGCTTTGGAACTTTGTAATCATCTACATATAAGTTAATGTCTGCTACTCCATCTGCATTTAAATCTAGATTTGTTTCTGGCCATCCATTATTGTCTATGTCACAATTTAGTGAACATTTACCATTTTTGTCGTATTGATCAATCAAATTAAAATCTGCTACACCATCATTATTTGTATCAACGTTAAATATTGGAGTTACATAATCACTTCCATAATTTATATTAATGTCAGGAACCCCGTCGCCATCTGTATCAACGTTTATGTCAGCCTTGTTATCTTGATTTTGATCTAAATTTACTGTTGCATATCTGTTTCCTAAAAAATCGCAATTAATGTCACATTTTCCATCATTATCTAAGTCTATATTTAAATCTAGTTTCCCATCTCCATCAAAATCAATATTCGTGTCAGGTTTATTATCCCCATCTGTATCACAGTTTATACTGCATATACCATTTTCATCTTTTTGATTAATTAGATTTGTATCAGGTCTGCCATCTCCATCTGTGTCAACATTAAAGTATGAAACAATTAAATTTTCATACCCTATATTATAATCAGGCTTATTATCTTTATTGCTATCACAGTTTACGTTACAAATTTTATCACCATCGGTGTCTACA
>ERZ779673.935-NODE-935-length-11299-cov-2.764497_pt1 | contig 11299 bp, 5 predicted proteins | sample MGYA00511956_ERZ779673 | MGnify/ENA primary metagenome ERZ779673 (study PRJEB29588, sample SAMEA2152065) | human gut metagenome | biome: human gut; feature: human-associated habitat; material: faeces | place: Denmark | collected 2008/2010 ... | reverse complement strand
GTACCCTCATGTGTTTCGTCCACTCTCTCCCATAACGACGCGGTTGAAATAGAAGGTTTCCAGCTCTCCTGAGTGGTGTGTGACTGAACCACTTTCCAAAAATCTTCTCCTACTCGGTACTTTTCTCCTACCTTTACAGATAGACCTGCTTCCCATTCCGGATAGACATCCTTTACCTTCAAGGAATCACTGTCGGACAGATTGAGCGAGTTTATATTTTCAGTTTCTTCTTCCATTCTTCTGTTGACATTCTCCTGAAGTTTGAGCCCGTCCATGATTCTCTTTACCTGGTCTATTATCTGAGGCTCCTCATAATCGGCAGGCCTGTCAATTTCCTCATAGTCTTCAGGAGTCTCCAGCTTCGCTTCCGAAAGCCCGACTCCTCCTTCATAATAGTTGTATCCAAGGGTAACACGTTCTCCTGCCACCCACTGGTCTGACTTGCGGCGAAGGAGTTTACCTTCGTCCGCAATGATGGTTGTTACTGTTCTTTGTTCTGTTTTCATAATCTTACATTCAAAATTTATTCTTCATCTTCTTCACCTTCTACATATTCTGATAGCGGATGGATCCTATCTGCATAGGTACTCCAGTTTGTAGCTGTCCTATATGCTTCTACACTATCATCCGGTACATAGATTTTTAAATTAGAATACGTATTTGAGAAAGCATTTTCATTTTCTAATGTAGGAGGAGTTATAGCTAATATTTTTACTACTTTTAGCGAAGAACAACCTATAAATAATCCATGTGAAATATTTGTTAAAGTCTCTGGAAGATTTACGTAGGTTAGATTTTTACAATATGCAAATACTGAATTAGAGTCATAATTATAGTCTATAGCATCAAATTGAGTAATGGTTCCTAAAGAAATCACCTTAGTAATTCCTGAACTATTAAATGCGCCAGCTTCAATTTCTTTTAATTTAGGACAATTTATCTCTATTTTTAACCCTTCACATTTACGAAATGCTTGTCGTCCTATAGATTCTATATTATCAAGATTTATAGATGACAATTTTATTGAATTGTGGAATGAAAGATTTTTTATATTAATTAATGTGTTTGGTAACTTTATAATCTCTAAAGAAGTATTATAAAATGATGTGTTATTCCCATTTACGTCATCAACACCGATTGAAGTAACTCCAGTAAATTTTTCAAATTCTTCAAAAGTTCTTATTAACTGATTATTGTTAAATATTCCATCAATTGACTTTATCTTTGAGATTTCGCTTTCGATAATTCCGTTTCCATCTCCAAAATTTTCGGAAACAATTCTATTAACCTCAGGGTCAGCAAAACGGAAGTAAAACAATCCATTAATATTCAATTTCAAATTCGGGAAATATGACTTGACATTATTTGCAGAATCTTCGTAAACATTCCCTTCTACGGTTATATTACCTTCGATTACGGGAAGAGAATTTTCCTGTGGAACACCTTCAGAATCAATTCCATTGTAATTGTGGGCCTCGCCATTCTTGTCCTTATCTTCTGCAAAATTGGACAGCATGTCAATATCCGCATATTCTCCCGTATAGTCGAATCCTATGATTCGTATGTTACGCAAGGAGTTTGAATCTGTGTTGTATATCTCCTTCAGCTTTTCGAACGGAGATACCTGCGTACAGTTCTCTATCCGGAAAAACTCTATCTTGCTCAAGTCGGAATATTGCAGGTCGGTCAGCTTGGTAAGATTCAACAGTTCAAGCGTGGTAAGAGATCCCGGCAGCTGTAACTTCGTTATCTTACTTCCATTAGCAAGTGTTATGCTGCGTACATCGGTACCCCCGAAGAGCGCTTCCACCAAGCGCGGACATCTGGCCAAGTCTACCGTACCCGTCAGAGATTTCAAGTTACGCGCATCCACTGATACAAGACTGTTGCACTGGCCTACGGAAAGCTGCTGCAAGTTGGAAGTCACCTTTTCGGCCACTTCATCGCCCACCTTGATGGTTTTCAGTCTTTTTGAGGCAATGGCTATCCCGGCATTGGAAGCGGAATCCACAGTAAGCGTAGACAAGTCTCCGATGCTTTCCAGTTCGTCGGCTGCCATGATATACACGTTGGTATTGGTTCCTCCAACTCCGGATATGGTGACTTCCTCACCCGACAATATCCTCTTATTGCTGGAATATGAAGCGCCCTGACCTCCAAGTATGCAGGGATACAAATCCATGAAGGGTGTGAGCGTGAAAGACTGTGCAAGCTGTGTACGGAAGTTGATACGTCCGAGGCAGGAGTCCGTGTATTGCGCGAACGGTCCGTATCCCCACTTGCTCATCATGTAGATAAGCCGCTGGCGTACCCACAGCATTTCCGCCTCCAGATGGTCTCCCAATGACTGTGCCAGCGGATGTACATCCACGTCATACTCACCGGAAGTGTATTTTGGCCATGCTTCCTCGTAGGTGTATTCCGCATCGGAGTTGTATGCCGACTTGGTAAAGTAGTTCTGTGCCTTGTTCCAGAAATACTTCTGGAAGAATCCCATAAGGCGGTCAATGGTAGTTGTGCCCGTATCGCTCAGTTCGTACATGGCGGCCAGTATCCTCTTTCCCATATCCTTTAGTTCCGTCTCATAGCACTCGCCGATAAGTGTCCAGAATACGGAATCCTCTCCCTTGAACACGTATGCGGTCTTGCTAGAGTCGGTCCAGTCGTGCAGCTCGATGGAGTAACCGATAACGGCCAGACCCTGATTCTCTATGTCGAAGATGGTATCCTCATCATCCTTTCTCCATCTCCACCGGCTTCCTCCGGCAAGCGTACCCAGCTTGTAAGGATAGCTGTTTTTCTTCAGATTATCCTTTGAGCCGATCAGAAGGTCAGTACACAATTTGAAAAGGCAGTCTTCCACGTGCCAGTAATTCGGCATTTCGGTCTTGAACCTTTCACGCCGCTTCTGCTTGAACAGCTCGTTCTTTCCCTTCAGGTCGAGTCCGGACAAATCCTCCGTGGAAAGTCCGAGCTGAGTCAGAAGGTTGATGCCGTTCTTCACATACTTGTTCGTTTTCTTGGAAAGGTAATAAAGCTCGTATTCTCCGTCAATCCAGAACTCATAGCGCTGGTAAGCATTCCCTTCTTCATCCTTACGCTGCCCCCACGCATCCACATCGGCATTGATTGTGTCCAGTGTCTCGTCCGTACCGATAATCATGGTGGAATTGTTGTAAGCCACCTCGTATGCGGGCTTGAACTCCGCATCCAGCTTTTCCTGAATCTCCTCCTCGCTTTCCGCGCTTCCTGAATTGGACACTTCCCATGCCGCATCGTAACTGTTGTTTCCCTTGTCTACACAGAGAGACTCTTCATCGGCCACGTACTTCAATTCCGACCACGGATAGTCCATACCAACCCCCTTGATGGGATGGTCAAGTCCTTCAAGCACGAGCAGCGTATCCTTGTATTCCGGATTGTCATAGCCGAATGTAGGCTTGTCTCCCTTGTCGGGTCCGAACGTGTACAAACCGATGAAGCTATAGGTGTACTGGTCTTCCGTACCCTCGATTTTCTTTTTCTCAAAGAAATAGAAAGGATACTGGAATACCGTGATACGTCCTCCCACCTCGTTGTCAAGACCAAGATGATGATGCAGGTCGTTGAGCATACCCATCGCTCCAATCTTGTGGCTCTGCATGGATGACGCTACATTTTTCTTGGCTGTAGCCCTGGTTATCTTCGCATGGTTTGGACCGTCGAACGCAAGATACCTGTCGGTGGAAGTGCTTCCGTCCGCCATGTGGATAAGAAAGTCTATAATCTTGTCAAGTCTAAATCGGAAGTTCCACCGGAAATAGTTCATTGAAGTGGTACCTTGACCTTCTATCTGCGCATTGTCTATTTTCCAGTTCCATTCCGGATGCTCATTGAAGAACGTCTCAATGTTGCAACGGGCCTTGTAATCCTTGCTGAGTCCGTAATGAGGTATTTCCGCATCATTCAGCATTTCTATCGTGAATACATTCGCCACCGGTTTCGTCTTGTCGAAGTCCACGTTGAACGAATCGTCAATCACGCTGTGGATAAGCTCGTATGCCTTCCGCTTATCTATTGAACCAGGGAGCGAGGCCACGTAGTTCTGCAAGGCATCCTGCGTGCCGAATCCCTTCTCGTACACCCTCATGTTGTACAGATACAGGTCGGAGGAGTCAGAACCCAGAATGACATTCGCATCCGTCAGCCAACTGTCCGCATTGGTGAAGGAAAACTCCTTCTTCCGGACTCCATTGACATAGACGATGCAGATGTTACCGTAATTTGTCTTGTAGTTCCTGATTATGGAGATGCACACGTTGATAAGCGTGTCTTCCGGTATTCCGTATGACTGGTTCGCATCATCCGTGTTCAGGTCACGCGAATGTACGAGAATACGGTTCGGCCTGATTCGTATTCCCCTGAAAAGCGGATTTTCCGGACTGTCGCATACGGAAATGATGTTTTCATCCGCATCAGATGCGTTTGAAACCTTGAATGTGAACTCAACCGTCCTTCCGTTTCCTATGCTCTGCAAGGGCTTATTGCTGATTACGGCTTTCGTACGTGCGGGAAGCAGGAGGCATTTCCTTCCCTCGTTGTCCACCGTCCATCCGTCGGTACCGTCCACCCACGACATGTTGGTCCATTCTGCGGAAACAGTTCCCTTGTTCACTTCATTGACAATGGATGTCCGGTTGGACTGTGTGTTGTTTCTGGTTGCAGAGTTTAGGTAGAATGACGCTCCGGTGGTTGCCGGGTAGGATGCGGAATTGTCCACGTCGAAAAGCACCTTCTGCTCGACACCGAATGTGAGTACCGCATCCAGCTTGATGTTGCTTTCGTCAGTCTCTATTTCCAGGTTGTATTTGTATGGGATTGCCGTACCTGTGGCCACATCCGTAAGCTCTTCGTCAAGTATGACGGACGGGTTCGTGTTCACTATATAGGTCAGCTTGATATGGGGAGACGCGGATATGGAACCTCCGTTGTACAGCGCGAAGCTGAACATGGTGTTGTCGGAATAGTTCACCACTTCATCCAGTTCGTCGGATATGCAGCACAGCTTTGCGGTATTCTTGTCGGCTTCTGACACGCACATGATGTTGTAGCTGAGATGCTCCGACTGCAGTCCGTCTGCGTCAAGCCATATCTCTACATTGTATATTCCTGTTCCGGCATTGGGGAACTGGAGCCCGGTGAAATAATATGGGTTGGTGATATACGTGGCGGTTCCTATGTTCTCTTCATACTGTGCGGAATACCCTGACTCGTTGCTTATCTTGACAAACAGCTTCTTCTGAAGGGCCCCTCCGATATTCATTCCTCCAAGGTTATAGGACTTCCCTTCGATGAACGGCAGATACCATCCGAACTTGGACGGTGAAAGATACATGGAAGTAAGCGTGACGTTGAATCCGTAGTTCGCCGTCTGCTCGGATATGATACCCACTGCGGTCACTTTCACGCGGTTGGAGCCGGATGATATGTAGTTGAATACGTCGAACGTCAGGGTTTCTCCGTACTTTACAAGCACATTTTCGAGTATATTCGTATAGTTACCCTGTGAGCCTTTGTCTACGCTCACGGTAAAATATGCGTCCTCTATCACTTCCGTCCATTCCTGTGCGTTGAAATCTTTTTCCTTCGACTCGAACCCTACGGTGATTTCCGCTTTTTTGGCGTTCGTCGTGAAATAGATGCTGTTGCTTTCCATCTTGTTCACGATTGACAGCCTTCTCTGGGTTCCTCCGAACACAATGTCCTGTGAGCTCATTATAAGCGACACGTCTCCGTTAGAAAGAAAACTGTCACGGTCTTCCTGCGTGCGGAACGTATAGAATTTCATAGCCGCTGTGTCAAAGTAGAACGCGCCCATCTTGTTCTGCTCATTATCCACCGATTTCTGACAGTACCCTTTCAGAAACTCCTGAACGGACGCTCCTGAGTAAGGAAGGCCGTTTGTCTCGTCTTTTCCCCAGTCTGCGGAAAGATTTGGTATTTTGTTTTCACTCACTTTATTCATATAACCCTATTTTTAATTTTTCCAACCTTCATCATTTATATACGGTTTGTCATTTCTCCATGATCCGGAACCAAAACAACTGCGTATGGCCTGCCATACCAGCTTTGCACCTTTGTAAATAGCAGATATAGTTTTGCTTCCATTGAATACCTGCACAATTTCCTTATTCCCTTTGTGTATCATGATTCCTCGACTATAAAATATAATTTGTCATCTTCTGGCTCAATGGCTTCAAATGCATCTTCTGAAAGAAATATGTCTCTTTCTTCTAGTACCTTTAACCTTTCATCCAATTCTGCATTCTTCCGGTCAATTTCCATCTTAGAATAGAAATCGCCGGCACTGAACCCTTCGTCACCTCCGGTCTGTTTTGTATCATACCATCCTCCCTTGTCCGTTTCGTACAGATATATAGCATACGGATAGTTGTATCCGACGTATGCTTTGCTTCCTTCATCCGGTTCCGGGTAAGGTTTTTTAAGTTTTTCTTCTGTAAGAAAGTAACCTTTTGCCTTACTTTTTATATCTTTTACAGCTTCGGCCACAGCTCCACTTGTAATTCCTTTCTTACTTCCTTCCTGCGGGTATGAGTCAAACGGAAAGGCATCTTTATTCTTGAGAATAATACCAAGTGCATCATTGGTATCTGTCACATCATAATTAATTATTCCTTTTCCCATAAAAGCTTAATTAAGGTTCGTAGTTATACCAATTTATCAAGTCATCAGAATATTTCAAAAGTTCATTGTCCGGTATCCATAATCCATTGTAAGCCAACAAAGATGTTACAATGTTTGCTGGAAGTATGCAGTATTTAAACTTCCTAGTCCCTGCTGCAGAGAATCTGTCATTCCCACTAGCTTCAAGATATAAACCAAGATCACTGCGTGATACAATCATAGAACATCCATCTATCCTAAGCCCTTCCCAGCCTGATACGTCAGGCATCTTAATTGTAGCATAAGTTCCTGTACCGAAAGAGTTGTTACTTCCGAAAATGGATGTAGGCTGAGTTTCCGGATTTATCTTGTCATTAACTCCTATATCCTTTCCTGCATACGCTATTTTTGTGTATATACTTTGAGCTTTCAATATACCTTCAAAAGTACCGTCAGCACCGTCCAGATGTTTTACCTTCAGGTTCTCTACGTCTATGTATTCAGCTTTCAAGAGAGGATTTCCTTCAGAATCAGTTGTGAATACGGATATTGGTTTATTTTCGGAATTGTTCACGAAGAAGCTAGAGGCTGTTACCGTGACAGTCTTGTTGTCAATGTCTATTCCTGCCTCTCCGAGTTTTAACGAGATGGCTTCTTGAGAAGCCTGAACTACCGTCTTGCCAGACTCATAAAGAAATTCTTTTGCTTTGATTTGTAAGCCTTCGCCTGGTATAAACTCAAAGTAGTTTTTCCTGTCCCTTTCACCGATGTAGGCTTCACCCACAACTTTCAGATAGCATCTTTTCTTTATCCTGTCATAACCAATACTGAATATATCTTTCCCTGAGAGACTGTAATTATCTATACCCTGATACATGGTTAGACTGGGAGCCCCATCTCCGTATGCAGACATTATGATGGCTGCCTGTCGGTCTACATCGTCTATGTTACCAAGCTGTACTATTACATCACCTACCGCTGGTTCATCACTTCCATCATCCATGTTGATTGAAGACAAATCTATATAGTCCTTTCCAGTTCCGACTACAAGACGCCACCAGTAATGATTACTTACTCCCTCGTGTATTCCTGATTCAATATTAAAGGTTTGAGAGCGTACCAGGTCGCCAACCTTAAAAAGATTTTCTACAGCCGTATCACCATCATCAACCATGAAATAACAGCGATATACATCAGGAAAATAAGCTTCATCACCGTTAGGGAAATACCCTTTGTCTCCGTCAATGAAGTATGCCTCCTGTTCAATCTGTTCTACCTTGGTGATTGTAGCTCTCGCTCCTGACGCATTAAACAGGAATGATGCTCCAGCCAGTTCTGTTTTCATGATTTCAAGCAGCTGGAATACGGCTTTTTTTCGTACATACAATTTATCAATCCAACCTACAGAACTACCGCCTTCGGATGAAAAAGACATGCCGGCTCCCATCATTCCGGTTACAAAGTCAGTTGACTTGAGATCGTTAGCAATTATACCTCCTAGTAATTTAATGAGATATATTGTTTGGTCTGGAATGTCTTTACGGAGATGCGTCTTCAATGATTTTAGTGCACTAAATATATTCTTATCAGATGGAGTTTTTGTTTCAAATGACTTGATTATATCATACACGTATTGTTCCGCTTTTCTGGCCACTTCATAACGTAGCGAGTTCAACGAGTTATCTACAGACGATTTCCACCCCGTTCCTACCTCATCCGAGCAGGTTATCGTTGCCTGGCACAAGTCATTCAGCTTGCGCTGCACCTTCGTGATACGGGTATCCTTGTATCTGCCGGTGGTGCCGAAATACTGTTCTGACAGCAGACGCACGTTCCACCCGATGCGGAGCGGCGTGTTATTCTTCTCAATATAATTCCGGTCCGTGGTTCCGGTGTATTTATTCGGATCAAAACTGTAGGTATTCAGAAAGTCATCGACAGCCTGTTTGTACGCCTGTTCCGCTGCAGTAATGTACTCCTGTGGCATGGCGAAGTTCCACGGAATGTATTGGTCGCCCGGAGTTGGGATAATCGCTCCTCCCGGAATCTGAGTCGTATCATCCGGATACACGTTGATGATCTCCCACTCTCCAGTGTCTTCGTGCCATGCGGCCTGAAAGGAACCGTCAGTTCCACGTCCAGCCAGTTCGCCTGTCTGGAATTGTAACATATAGTCCAGATCTGGAATCCCGTAGTCTTTCGGATTCCAGTTCATTCCGTTGTCCTTGAAGTAATATACAGTATACTCCCGTCCTTCCTCATTGGTTTTCTCTTCCGTTCGTACAGAGGATACTGTACCCACGTACTTAGGGTATATTTCAGAGAACGCATCTTCTTCGGTTTCTTCTTTCACTCCATACAGGTCTACGTTTTTGTCTACATAAAGAGATCGGTCAGGAAGTTGCAGACGGGAATACCCGTACTTCGCCGCATCAATATTGCGTGTGCTTCCCAATGGGAACAGACGGGTAAAGAACTTCACTTCTCCGTTATCTTCCTGTGCCAGGTTGGTAAGTCCTTGAAGGTATCCCAGCTCTACTACTTCGCCTCGTTCAGCTTTGCAGAGATTAATTACATAACCATCCGCCCACATTTCTGTTTCAAATGTGGCGGCGATGCCATTACTTCCGAAAGCTGCATCCCAGCATTTCACGTTCCGGTAGTCGATTGTTTTGTTTTCGGAGGTAATCACGGTTCCGATGCTCCACAAGTTTCCACCAGCACGACGGTTCATGTTGTCAATCCACAACTGAAGGTGTTCGCGCGGGCCGCCATCATAACTGAATTCAGACGTGGTTCCACCTTCCTGGAACAGCATCAGCGTATCTTCCGCGTCATGGATCGGCGCATAGAACTTCACGCTGTATTCGTAAGTCTGTGTGTTCTTCTGCTTCGGGCGATAACGTGACTTTACCTTATAGCGCACGCCTTCCAGTTCTATGTAGTCATCCACATCCAGCGGAACGTATGCGGTATGGGTGAAGGATGCAGATACGCTGCATTCTCCACCTATTTCCTCTGTGACGGTAGAAGAAGAATTCGGGCTGGCTGTCAGTCGAAGGTTGTTGTTTTTATCGTATATTTTCAGTTCCATTTAATCAGAGTTTAATCAATCCTAAATAGAAGGCTGCGGCTCCATGAATTTCACAGAAAACAGCACATAGAAGCGGTCTCCTTCGTAGCTTTCGTACCAAGATGGATCTGCCGGCATATCCTGATACACCATCTTGTAGGTGCGGTAATTCTTTACAGAAATTGACAGCATTCCCGACGTGATCAGCGTCATCATACGCTGATATTTTTCCAGGCGGTCAGTTACGGAGGTTCCACGGAGAAAGAACTGCAAGGTACGCTCGATGCTATTCAGTTTCACGTCCGGATTCAGAGGAAGTTCTACCCCAACCCGTTCCCGGAAGTCGACGGTGGTAATATCTTTGGCCGAAGGCATGCGAAGCAGAGCGTCCATGTTCACGTGTCCGCCTTCTTCCGTCTCTCCGAGGAAAGCACCGTATTCCGTCCATACGTCTGTCCCGTTTATTGTAAGAAATCCTGTCAGGTCCATATTATTTCAGTGTTATACCGTTCAATTTCATGTCACTCAATATCTCGTGTATTTCCACCAGGTGTGCCGTGTGTCCGGCTATGGTGGCCAGTGTCTGGCTGTCCTGCTTCTGTGTGTTGCGGATTTCCTGCACAAACTTGTCTGTATTGGCCAGATGCGTCTGCATGTTCCGGCCTATTCCCTCAAAGGTGGATATGCTGTCCTGGCTCATAGTGGTCAGTGCACCGCTGCTGGGAGACTGGCTGCTTCCGGAACTATTCGATGAAGTCCATCCGAAATCTTTCATGATTTGCTCACGTTCGGCCAGCATATCATTCACAATGTCCTGATATTTTTCCCGCAACAAATTGGCTTCATCTTCTGTCAGTTTGTTCCCAGACTCCGCATCTGTAGACCACATATCATACAGATTCTGAATCTGCTGTTTGTATTTCCCGGCAATCAGTGATGAGAATATGGCATTCTGAAGATACTTCTCGAAGTTATCTGCAAAGTCCTGATTGGTGGCATCTAGGTCCGACAGCATACTGTTGAAGCTGTCACGGAATTCGTCAAAGCTGACTCCGGTAAGCGCTTCCTTCTCCTGTTCGGCAATTTCCTGAAGCTGCTCGCTGTACTTATCTATGTTCTGAATGTAGGTCACAAACTCAGAGTTGACTGCCGTCAGTACCGACACAAACTTTTCGTCCTGAAGTACCTTACCGATGACATCCGCATCAAGATTGATCACGTCACCAAATCCCTGTATATTTGCTCCAGTTAATTCTGAAAGTCTTCTCCAATCCTGTGAACTCATACCATTGTTCACACGATATCCAAGAGAGTGACTTCCGATGCTGGCACCGCTACCCGACAGTGCGTTCATCAGCTGCCGTTCAGTCTGCACATCTACTAATTTCTTCGCTTCCTCGGCTGCCTTCTGTGCTTCTGTACCGTAATCGATGTCAATGTATTCCTGCTTCTTTGAAATAAGATCATCCCAGATTGTAATCAGTCCTTCGTACTTTGACTTCATATTTTCGTAACCGGAATAATCTGCACCGCCGAAACCAAATAGCCCGGCTATGGTATTCC
>ERZ779673.933-NODE-933-length-11343-cov-1.992470_pt1 | contig 11343 bp, 12 predicted proteins | sample MGYA00511956_ERZ779673 | MGnify/ENA primary metagenome ERZ779673 (study PRJEB29588, sample SAMEA2152065) | human gut metagenome | biome: human gut; feature: human-associated habitat; material: faeces | place: Denmark | collected 2008/2010 ... | reverse complement strand
AACACGTCGGGCTGGTTGTTCTCGCATCCCAGACCTACCACCAGCACGGCTCCGGCATTGGGATGCAACACCATGTCGCGCAGAATCTTCTTCGTATTCTCATGGTCTTCGCCCAGCTGCGAACAACCGTAGTTATGGGGGAAAGCCACGATGGCATCTACCCCCTTGCCGCCGTCCGTCTCGCGGCGGAGTCCGTCGGCCAACTGGTTCACAACGCCGTTCACGCAGCCCACGGTCGGGATAATCCAAATCTCGTTGCGTACTCCCACATCCCCGTTGCTACGGCGGTAGCCCTTGAACGTGCGATGCTCTACGGCAATATCCGTATGCACCTCCACCGGTGTGTAGGTATAGTCCAGCAGCCCCGCCAGATTGGTCTTGATATCTTTTTCGCTCACCCAGGTACCTTCGGGCACGTCCTTTATCACGTGACCGATGGGGTAGCCGTATTTAATGACATTTTCTCCGGCACGGAAATCCTTCAGTGTCACCTTGTGTCCGGCAGGCACGTCCGTGCGAAGCGTAATAGTCCGGCCGTCTGCCTCAATGGTCTCTCCCGCACGAAGGGGAGCGATGGCCACCGCCACATTGTCGGCCGGATTGATTCGCAAATAAGTTGTTTTCATATACTAATAGCATGATCAGGTTATTCGTTGACGTGCGCATCGAAATAAAAATCGATGTTCTCTGTCGTAATCAGGTTGATGGGCATGTAGTTGCAGTCCTTTACCTTCTTGCGCAGAATCAGGTGGTTGCACAAGCATTCAATGCTGTTGTATCCCTGTACCGTAGGTTGCTGGGCGATGATAAACTCAATGCTTCCCGCTTTCAGACAAGCTACATTGCGGCGCAGCAAGTCGTATCCCATCAAATGGAAATCCGTGCGTCCGTGACGCTGCATGTATTCCCCAATGATGTAAGCCTTCGAATTGAACGTAATGCCACATTTCACCGCCGGGTGTACAGCAAAAAACTCGTCCAGCAGTGATGCATCTTCGCCAGGTTGCTTGGCATAGAGATTGAGTTCCCACATCTTCAGTCCAGGACAGTGTTCCTTCATATAGGCATAAAAACCTTCTTCACGGTAAAGCTGCTGGTTGGACCCCAAACGTCCCTCGTTAATCTGCCGGAAGATTACAATTTCCGACTGGCCTTGAGCGAGCAGGCGCAACATGCGTGCTGCAAAATAACCGCTACGCTGGGCATGCTGGCCGAAAAAAGTCAGCGGAGCAAGGCGCGGAATGTTCGAATCGATAAATATATAAGGTATACCGGATTCCTGCAACCGGGTAACGAATTTTTCGGTTTCCTCTTCAATGGTAGGAGACAAGATAACTCCGTCGGGCTGTTCGTCGAGGATGTGCTGCCCTGCTTCCGTAAAGGCTCCCGATTCATACTGGTCATAATAGAAAGCAGACAGCGAAACATTGAAATCGGAGAAACGAGTCACGGCCTGTTGCATACCGCGCTCCACATCGTTCCAGTAGTCACCTTCGTTGTGTGAAGGAAGCAGACAAGCAAACCTGTATTTCTTATTCGAAGCCAGTGCACTGGCATACATGTTGGGCTGATAATTCAGTTTCTCTAAAATTTCTTCCACCTTGACGCGACTGGCTTCGGATACGCCGCTCCGCGAATGGAGCACTCTGTCGACCGTTCCCACCGACACTCCAGCCATCTGGGCGATGTCCTTTATCCGGATTCTATCTTGCTGTTTCTCCATGCTATTCCTACCTTAATTATATTATCAAAACTCTATGTGAAATAAAAAATCATTTTTTTCGATACAAATATATAACTTATTTTGGTTTTTAAAAAATAAACCGTACCTTTGTGTGCGTACACAGAAAGGATATTTATAAAGAGAAAAAAGAAATATTTCGTTCTGCTACACGAGCTAAGAACTACATTATTAATTACATAAGTATTAAAAATATCTAGCAATGGGAAAAATTGTTACTTTAGGCGAAATCATGCTGAGATTGTCTACACCAGGCAATACTCGCTTTGTTCAATCTGACAGTTTTGACGTCGTTTACGGCGGAGGTGAAGCAAACGTGGCTGTAAGCTGTGCCAACTACGGCCATGATGCATATTTCGTAACCAAATTGCCGAAACATGAAATCGGGCAGTCGGCTGTCAATGCATTGCGCAAATACGGCGTAAAAACGGACTACATCGCCCGCGGTGGTGACCGTGTAGGTATCTATTACCTGGAAACAGGTGCTTCTATGCGCCCCAGCAAGGTTATCTACGACCGTGCTCATTCAGCCATCGCTGAAGCTGACCCCTGCGACTTCGACTTTGATGCCATCATGGAAGGTGCCGACTGGTTCCACTGGTCAGGTATTACTCCGGCTATCTCTGACAAGGCTGCCGAACTGACTCGTCTGGCTTGTGAAGCTGCAAAACGTCACGGAGTAACAGTTTCCTGCGACCTGAACTTCCGCAAGAAATTGTGGACAAAAGAAAAAGCACAGTCTATCATGCGCCCGCTGATGAAATATGTAGACGTATGCATCGGCAACGAAGAAGATGCAGAACTCTGCCTGGGCTTCAAACCGGATGCGGATGTAGAAGGTGGAAAGACTGATGCGGAAGGCTACAAAGGCATCTTTACTGCCATGGCCAAGGAATTCGGCTTCAAGTATGTGATTTCTACTTTGCGTGAATCTTATTCTGCTACTCACAACGGATGGAAGGCCATGATTTACAACGGAGAAGAGTTCTATGTTTCCAAACACTACGACATCGACCCGATTATCGACCGTGTAGGTGGAGGTGACTCTTTCTCAGGCGGTATCATCCACGGCCTGCTGACCAAACCGACTCAGGGCGAAGCATTGGAATTTGCAGTAGCAGCTTCTGCCTTGAAGCACACTATCAACGGCGACTTCAACCTGGTTTCTGCCGAAGAAGTAGAAGCATTGGCAGGTGGTGACGCCAGCGGACGTGTACAGAGATAATTTTCAAGAAACAACCAACAACAAAATATAGGTTAGAAAAATGGCTAAATTCGATAAAATTGCGGTTCTGAACAAGATTGGTTCAACCGGTATGGTTCCTGTGTTCTATCACAAGGACGTGGAAATTGCAAAGAAAGTGGTAAAAGCTTGTTACGACGGGGGTGTACGTGCATTTGAATTCACTAACCGCGGCGACTTTGCACACGAAGTGTTTGCCGAAGTAGTGAAATTCGCTGCCAAGGAATGTCCGGAAATGGCAATGGGAATGGGTTCTGTAGTAGACCCGGCTACGGCAGCTCTTTATATCCAGCTGGGGGCCAATTTCGTGGTAGGTCCGTTGTTCAACCCTGAAATCGCCAAGGTTTGCAACCGCCGTCTGGTACCTTACACTCCGGGATGCGGAAGCGTGTCTGAAGTAGGTTTCGCTCAGGAACTGGGATGCGACCTTTGCAAGATCTTCCCGGGCGATGTGCTGGGTCCGAAACTGGTAAAAGGTATGCTGGCTCCGATGCCGTGGTCTAAACTGATGGTAACCGGTGGAGTAGAACCGACACAGGAAAACCTGACCTCTTGGATCAAGGCAGGTGTGTTCTGCGTAGGTATGGGTTCCAAACTGTTCCCGAAAGATAAGGTAGCTGCAGAAGACTGGACTTACGTTACTGAAAAATGTAAGGAAGCATTGGGTTACATTGCAGAAGCCCGCAAATAAAACAGGAATTCATTTTGTTTAAAGGTGTATAAGTGAGAAGCCTCGCAATGTCTTTTCATACATTGCGGGGCTTTTTCATGTCCGTATGCAAAGGAATATTCATGAAAAAATACAAAAACGATGCCTCCTCCATGGATATGTGCACGAAAAATCCTATCTTTGCATGAAATTCTTCGCGAAATATGAAAATTAAGGAAATTGTGAATGCCCTTGAGATATTCGCGCCTCTGCCTTTACAGGACGGATTCGACAATGCCGGACTGCAAATCGGATTGACAGACGCGGAAGCTACAGGGGCTTTGTTGTGTCTGGACGTTACGGAAGCCGTGGTAGACGAAGCCATCACACTGGGGTACAACCTGATTGTATCCCATCATCCGCTCATCTTCAAAGGCTACAAATCGATTACCGGACGCGACTACGTGGAACGCTGCATCTTGAAGGCCATCAAGAACGACATCGTGATTTTCTCGATGCACACCAACCTGGACAATGCGCCGCAAGGAGTGAACTTCAAGATTGCCGAAATCATCGGACTGAAGAACCTGCGCATCCTGGAGCCGAAAGAGAACCAGCTGCTGAAACTGGTCACCTTCGTCCCCACAGCCCAGGCCGAAGAGGTGCGCCGCGCCTTGTTCGAAGCCGGATGCGGATACATCGGCAACTACGACTCCTGCAGCTACAACTTGGAAGGAAAGGGGACTTTCCGCGCCCAGCCGGGCACACATCCTTTCTGCGGAGAAATTGGCCAATTGCACGAAGAACAGGAAGTACGGGTAGAGACGGTGCTTCCGGCCTACCTGAAAGGGAAGGTGCAGAAGGCCCTCATCGAGGCCCATCCCTACGAGGAACCGGCCTACGACTTCTATCCCTTGCAGAACGAATGGGCACAAGCCGGTTCGGGACTGGTGGGCGAGCTGGAAGCGCCGGAAACGGAGACCGACTTTCTGCGTCGCGTGAAGAAACTGTTCGAAGTGGGCTGCGTGAAACACTCCCGTATGACGGGAAGACTTATCCAGAAGGTAGCCCTCTGCGGAGGGGCCGGAGCCTTTCTGCTGCCCAAGGCAGTAGGTGCGCATGCCGATGTCTTCCTGACGGGTGAGGTGAAATACCACGACTATTTCAGCTACGAGAACGACATTCTGATAGCAGAGATAGGGCATTACGAAAGCGAACAATATACCAAAGATTTATTATATTCAATCATACGGGAGAAGTTTCCGACACTCGATGTCCAGTTGACGCGTGTCAATACCAATCCCATAAAATACTTGTAGAAAACTATGGCTAAAGAAGCAAAAAAAGATCCGAATGAATTGAGTGTAGAAGAAAAGCTGAAAGCACTCTATCAGTTGCAAACCATGTTGTCGGAGATTGATAAGATCAAGACACTGAGAGGGGAGCTTCCGCTGGAAGTGCAGGACTTGGAAGACGAAGTGACCGGTCTAAGCACACGTATCGCAAAGATCAAAGGTGAACTTGAAGAGTTGAAGTCAAATGTAGCCAGCAAGAAAATCGAAATCGAAACGGCCAAGACTTCTATCGACAAGTATAAGAGCCAGCAGGACAACGTACGCAACAACCGCGAATACGACGTGCTGACCAAGGAAATCGAATTCCAGAGCCTTGAAGTGGAACTCTGCGAAAAACGTATCAAGGAATACACTGCCAGCATCAAGGCCAAAGAAGAAGAAATCGCAAAGAGCGAACAGATGCTGGAAGAAAGAAAGAAAGACCTGGAAGTAAAGAAAAACGAACTGGACGAAATTGTAGCCGAGACCAAACAGGAAGAAGAAAAGCTGAGAGAAAAAGCAAAGAACCTGGAAGCTACCATCGAACCGCGTCTGCTTCAGGCTTTCAAGCGTATCCGCAAGAACTCACGCAACGGTCTGGGTATCACTTACGTGCAGCGTGACGCTTGTGGCGGTTGCTTCAACAAGATTCCGCCTCAGAAACAGCTCGACATCCGCATGCGCAAGAAAATCATCGTTTGCGAATACTGCGGACGCATCATGATCGACCCGGAACTGGCTGGTGTGGAACCTGAAAGACACTTGGAAACAAAAACGAAATAAGCACCGAAATCCGGTGACTGGAAAGAAGGGATTCCCCTCCGTGGGGATTCCTTCTTTTTTTATGCCTTACAAGTCGGCATAGCGGGGAATGTCGGGGAGGAAATAATACGTGTTGCGTGCATAGTCGATGCGGCAGCAATAATGGTGGAGTCCGTTGCTCACCACCAGGTAATCCACCTTCAGCACCATGTTGTAGCGCGTAATCTGGTCGAAGACCGTCTGCGTAATTTCCACCGTAGGGGCCTTGTACTCCACAATCATCTGCGGAGTCAGGTCGCGGCGGTAGAGCACTGTGTCGCAGCGTTTCTTCGTCCCGTTCAGGCTGATCTGTATCTCATTGGCCAGCAACCCTTGCGGATAGCCTTTCACTTCCAGCAGAAAATGCGTGAAATGCTGGCGCACCCATTCTTCCGGAGTCAGCGCCACATAGCGGCGGCGGATTACGTCGAATATCACGTGTTTTCCGTCGCGCTGCGCAATCTTGGCGTCAAAAGCGGGTAAGTTCAATGCATCCATAAGCGTCCTTTTATTACGAGGCAAAGATACGCTATTTTCCCAAAACCACATAAAAGCCGAATTATTTTCCAAAATCTGCAGGTCTCCGGTGCGAGAAAATCCCGAATTCTTTTTCCTGTTTGCATTATTATTGTACATTTGCGTAAATAGAACGTGGTTTCACGTTTCTGAGAAAACCTTATTGGCAACACAAATTCTGAAATCCAATGAAAACGAAAGAAGAAATAGTAGCAAACTGGCTGCCGCGCTACACCAAGCGGAAGCTGGAAGACTTTGGTGAATACATTCTGTTGACGAACTTCAACAAATACGTCGAAATCTTTGCCGAACAGTTCAATGTACCCATCCTGGGACGCGACGCCAACATGATTTCGGCCCATGCCGAGGGAATCACCATCATCAACTTCGGGATGGGAAGCCCCAACGCCGCCATCATCATGGACCTGCTGAGTGCCGTGCATCCCAAGGCGTGCCTCTTCCTGGGCAAATGCGGGGGCATCGACAAGAAGAACCAGATAGGCGACCTGATTCTCCCCATTGCCGCCATCCGTGGCGAAGGAACCTCGAACGACTATTATCCGCCCGAGGTACCGGCACTTCCGGCCTTCATGCTCCAGCGTGCCGTATCTTCGGCCATCCGTGACCACTCGCGCGACTACTGGACGGGGACAATCTACACCACCAACCGCCGTATCTGGGAGCACGACGAGCACTTTAAACAGTATCTGCTGAAGACACGTGCCATGGCGGTAGACATGGAAACGGCAACCTTGTTCACAACCGGATTTGCCAACCATATTCCGACCGGTGCCTTGCTGCTGGTTTCCGACCAGCCGATGATACCGGAAGGCGTGAAAACCGAACAGAGCGACACGATGGTGACCAAGAACTTCGTCCATGAGCACGTGGAAATCGGCATCGATGCCCTGCGCATGATTATCGACGAAAAGAAAACCGTGAAACACCTGAAATTCGACTGGTAAACGAGGCAGGAGACAATGGCAAAGGAAGTCACATACGAAGAGATTGTACGCAACCTGAAGAACCGGGTCTACGCGCCTGTCTATTTTCTGATGGGCGAAGAGGATTACTACATCGACCGGATTGCCGACTACATCATCGACACCGTGCTGAACGAAACGGAAAAGGAATTCAACCTGACCGTAACCTACGGGGCAGATACCGATGTGGCCAACGTCATCAATGCCGCCAAACGCTACCCGATGATGTCGGAATACCAAGTGGTGGTAATCAAAGAGGCACAGAGCCTGAAACGCCTCGACGAACTGGTCTTCTACCTGCAGAAGCCCCAGAAATCGACCATCCTGGTGGTGTGCTACAAGCACGGCAGCATCGACCGCCGGAAGAAGCTGGCCGCCGAAATCGAAAAGAACGGCGTGCTCTTCGAATCGCGCAAGCTCAAGGACAGTCAGCTGCCCGGTTTCATCTCATCGTACCTAAAGCGCCGGAAGGTGGAAATCGAGCCCAAGGCTTCGGAGATGATGGCCGAGTTCGTGGGAGCCGACCTGAACCGCATGGCGGGCGAGCTGGAGAAACTCATCCTCACGCTTCCGGCTGGTATGCGCAGAATCACGCCGGAACAGATAGAGCGCAACATCGGAATCAGCAAGGACTATAACAACTTTGAGCTGAGGAACGCGCTGGTGGAAAAGGACGTGCTGAAGGCCAACAAAATCATCAAGTATTTCGAGGAAAATCCCAAGAACAACCCGTTGCAGATGACGCTGGCCATCCTGTTCAATTTCTTCTCCAACCTGATGCTGGCCTATTATGCTCCCGAGAAATCCGACCAGGGAGTCGCTGCCCAACTGGGCCTGAAAAGTCCGTGGCAGGCGAAGGATTACATGCTGGCCATGCGCCGTTATTCGGGCGTGAAGGTGATGCAGATTATCCATGCCATCCGCGAATGTGATGCCAAGTCAAAAGGCATCGGTAATCCGTCCACGCCCGACGGGGAACTGCTGCGCGACCTGATTTACTTTATCCTGCACTAAGTCTTCTCCCGGAACGGAGAGGTCAAGATAAGCCCTCAAAGAAGCGGCATACATCTGAAAAATACCGGATGTATGCCGCTTTTTTTCGTTTTCACGAGAATCGAAAAATCCGGAGCGGAATACAAATGGACGTCAAATTTTGAATTCTCACGAAGTTTCCCTACAAACGGTCAATTACAAGTAGAAGTGGATAGCGAAAAATACAAAAGTAAACCCAATAATATGTAGATTTGTATAGTTTACATTTGTATTTGCCTATTTTATATAGTACAAACGTAAATATTTGGAATCGGATAGGGGAGTGATTACACTGATACAAAGCGTTTTACAAGAATAAACCGTTACATATCTAAATGTAAACGAATAAATATAACCTTCACTTTAATGTCACAGAACATGCTGATTACCAGCTGTTATAAAATAAAAATCCACAAATGCCTTCAACAAAATGAGGGAATACAGCGAATAAATTTTAAATTCAGCCCAAAATACACATGTACATACATCTAATAGGGTGAATACCAGGTAAATATCCATTTATGATAAAGTAAATTACAATTGTATTTACACTTGTATAAATACGTCTATATACAAATGGAATACGTAAGTTTACAACTGTAACAATGTAAATTTAGATTTATAAATTTGCATTTCTAAATTTAAAGGATTACTTTTGTAATCAATAAACAAAGCTATTTCCATTTGTATATGAAGGACCGGATTCTAAAAATCATGCAAAAAGAGGGATTGACGAACGCCGAATTCGCCGAGAAGATTGGGATTTCCACCTCGTCACTGTCGCATATCTTCAGCGGGCGAAACAAACCGAGCCTGGAAGTCGTGCTGCGCATCCACAAAGCCTGTCCGTATGTCAACATCAACTGGCTGCTCTACGGAGAAGGCGAAATGGAAGAAAGTGCTCCCGCCGTGACAGGCATGGACCTGTTCACCCAACCGCTTGAGAATCCGAAAAACACGGCCGACGAACCGGATTCTCCCGATTTTTGCAAGGAGAACGAGGTTCCCAAGGTAGTTTATCCTCCCAAAGAGATTATCAGAGAGGAAGTTAAGTACATCGAAAAGCCGCATCCGAAGATTACCGAAATACGCATTTTCTTCGACAACGGCACCTACGAGGTCTTCAAACCCGAAAAATAACACCCCGCACGGGAAAAGCATTCCCCCGGGAGCTAGGCATATAAAAGGTAAATTCGTATCTTTGCGTGAAAGAAACGAATTTACCTTTTTATATGAAGAAATACATCTTAGATTTGACAGTCACCGAGAACCTTCGCCTGCACGCGAACTACGTTCTCATCAAGCTGACGCAAGAGGCTCCCTTGCCCGAAATGCTTCCGGGACAGTTTGCCGAAATCCGGGTGGACGGCTCGCCGACCACTTTCCTGCGTCGCCCCATTTCCATCAACTATGTAGATAGAGAGAAAAACGAAGTGTGGTTCCTCGTCCAGCTCGTGGGCGACGGTACCCGTAAACTGGCCACCGTAGAGAAAGGCGACACGGTGAACGTGGTGCTCCCGCTGGGCAACGGATTCACGATTCCGGATTCGCCCGACACCAAGGTGCTGCTCGTGGGCGGCGGCGTAGGTACGGCTCCCATGCTCTACTTGGGTGAAGCCCTCCTGAAACGAGGATGCAAGCCGACCTTCCTGCTGGGTGCCCGCTCGCAGAACGACCTGCTCCAGCTGGAAGAGTTCAAAGCTCTCGGCGACGTGTACACCACCACCGAAGACGGCAGCATGGGCGAAAAAGGATACGTCACCATGCACAGCGTACTGAAAGAAAAACGATTCGACCTGATCTGCACCTGCGGCCCGAAACCCATGATGGTGGCAGTGGCCAAGTATGCCAAGGCAGAAGGCATCGAATGTGAAGTGTCACTGGAAAACACCATGGCCTGCGGCGTCGGAGCCTGCCTCTGCTGCGTGGAAAAGACCGACGAGGGACATGTGTGCGTATGTAAAGAAGGTCCGGTATTTAATATAAAGAAACTATTATGGCAGATTTAAGCGTAAACATCGGTAAATTGAACATGTCGAACCCGGTCATGACTGCATCGGGTACATTCGGATATGGACTGGAGTTCCAGGATTTCGTCGACCTGGAGAAAATCGGAGGCATCATCGTGAAGGGTACCACGCTCCACCATCGGGAAGGAAACCCTTATCCGCGTATGGCCGAAACGCCCATGGGTATGCTCAATGCCGTGGGATTGCAGAACAAGGGCGTACATTATTTCGTAGACCACATCTATCCGCAGATTAAGGACATCCACACGAACATGATTGTGAACGTGTCCGGCTCGCAGGTGGAAGACTATGCCGAAACGGCTTCTATCATCAACGAACTGGAAAACATCCCGGCCATCGAGCTGAACATCTCCTGCCCGAACGTGAAGCAGGGAGGTATGGCCTTCGGTGTGACGGCCCATGGAGCAGCCGAAGTGGTGAGCGCCGTGCGCAAGGTCTACAAGAAGACTTTGATTGTGAAGCTGTCACCCAACGTGACCGACATCACCGAGATTGCCCGTGCAGCTGAAGGTGCCGGAGCCGACAGCGTGTCGCTCATCAACACCCTGCTGGGTATGGCCATCGACGCGGAGAAGCGCCGTCCGGTGCTGTCTACCGTGACGGGCGGTATTAGCAGTGCGGCAGTAAAACCCATTGCCCTGCGCATGGTATGGCAGGTGGCCAAGGCCGTGAAGATTCCGGTAGTAGGTCTGGGCGGTATCATGAACTGGAAGGATGCCGTGGAATTCCTGCTGGCCGGTGCCACTGCCATCCAAATCGGTACGGCCAACTTCATCGACCCGGCCATCACCGTGAAAGTGGCCGAAGGCATCAACGACTATCTGGACCGTCACGGATACAGTTCCGTACGCGACATCATCGGGGCATTGGAAGTCTGAAAACCGGCTTCTCAGTGCCCGAAAACAAGCAACTGAAAAACGTCGAAGCGTTCGTCACAAAACGCTTCGACGTTTTCTTTTAAACGCCTAAGAGTTTTGATTGAAAGTACAACCGTCCGCGATAGCGTATTGTAGT
>ERZ779673.929-NODE-929-length-11393-cov-2.829247_pt1 | contig 11393 bp, 22 predicted proteins | sample MGYA00511956_ERZ779673 | MGnify/ENA primary metagenome ERZ779673 (study PRJEB29588, sample SAMEA2152065) | human gut metagenome | biome: human gut; feature: human-associated habitat; material: faeces | place: Denmark | collected 2008/2010 ... | reverse complement strand
ATCATTTTTAAAATTATTATGATATAATATTTGTGTAAAAATATTTAGGAGGAATATTATGGCACTTAAAAAAATTAATCATAAAGCTGCGATTAAAACTAAATCGTCAATATATGAAATTTACTTAGGAACTTTTAGTGACAATGAATTTACATGGTATTCAGTAGCAAAGTATTCTGATCCTGTAAAAGCATATAAAGAATACAAGAAGTATGTTGACACACAACTTAAATATACAGACGAAGAACTTAAAAAAGTTTGGGATACTGGTAGACTTGATGTTGAGCTTCGACAAGGAAATAAACTTTTGAACTGGGTTGGAATTTATTCTCGTAAAGTAACAGATTTAACTCACGAAGAAGAAAAGGAATCTCAACTTGAGAATAAGAAAAAATCTAACAAGCAAAAGAAGGATGCCGTTACTCCTGAAATTTTGATTGGAGAAGTTCGTAAAAATTTAATTGAATATTTAAAATCTAATAATATAATCTTTGATGATTTAAAAGTACAAGCAAGGTATGAACTTGATCCAAACCAAATAGATTTTGTTTTTTCGGGACTTAAGAATTTAGAAGACCTTAAAAACTTGATTCATACAATTGGAACAGAGAGAGAAGGAGAGCCAGTCGAAATAAAAGCCTTTGATTATATATTTATTCCATCGCTTTATTATAATGGCTGGAAGTATGTTATAAGACTTATTCCTAGAGAAAAAATAAATTTAAAAAATCTTGAAGAAGATTTTGATCCCGAAAATTTTATAAATTCATTTTTTGATTCAAGTTTGAATTTTAATAAATTAAATACTATTGACAGTTTTCCAAGTGTAAAAGGAGATATAGAAGTTAAGCAAGATATAGATAATGCTGCGTACTATATTTTCTATCATATGGATCCAGTTAGAAATAGTGCTGAAAAAATTTATGGTCCTTATGAATTAGTAGATGATATGAAAACTAATTATAAAATTTTAACTACTAAATCTTTAAAAGAAGATGACGAAGATTTATACAAATCAATCATTAATGATATAAATGATAATGTATCTAAAATGATTGTATCAGATTATCATACAGATGGTAATAAATTAATGATCGAAATTAATTGGAATGACGAAGGTTTTTATTTTGAAAATATTGATAATTATTTAAAAGATAATTATAAATCTAAAAATAATTTACCGAGATTTTTATCTGATTATTTAGATACATATTCTGCTGATTATGAGGCATACGAATTAGATGATTTTAAGAATCCAGCTTATGATAGAAATTATACAATTATAATTACTAGAGATATTGATATGGAAGCATAGTTCACATAATTTGTTTAATCATATATTTCTTCTTTCTGAAAGGAGTATTATAGAATTCTATAATACTCCTTTCTTTTTCACCAAGCTTAAAATTTCACTTATATCGCATTTTATATTAGCACCCTATAATTTATATTAGTTTGAATTAAAAATGCGACACAGATTAAATTTCGAGCTAATTTTAAAGAAATGGTTTAAACTTCTCTTTAAAATCTTCTAAAGAATCTACTAATAGATATGGTATGTCTAAATCTTTACATTTCTTTTCCCATTTTCGCTGCAAGCTAGATTGTACCCCGGTAGGTCCCTTATATTCAACTTCTATGTGCCTCCCATTTACCACAATAAATGTATCGCTTGAACCCGATTTATAACTCCCAATTGCAAGAGCCTGTCTACGCTCTAAAAGTATTTTTTTACCTTCTTTTTGAAGTGATTTTATATAATTAGTAATACTATTTTTTACCTTGGTTTCAGGCGTCATTTTTAGATTCCTTTTCTAATGTAAATATCTGTCGAAATACTAGATGTCTCTGTAACAATAGCTGTAATCCAGTCATTATCAGGAGTATGGATTGTATAAGTTTTTGGTACCCACATTTTGTTTGGGTTGGATTTTATATCCTTTTCATATTGGTCTTTGACCATTTTTTTAATTTCATTTTCATTCATTTTTATTTTCTCCTTTCTTGAATAATGTATATGTTGATCGATCAAATTTGAACCACCCATTATACGTATTAAAGCAAAGACCTTGTAATGGTTCATATATATTATTTAACATTTTTACTTTAAGTAAATAATCATCAATAACAAAATCAGACTGAATTAAATCAAATATTCCATCATAATTTTTATATTTAGACAATGATAAATCTAAATTTGATATGATAAAAGATACTGATTTATGATAAAGCGATGAAGATAATAATTCATATATAGGATCTTCTTCATTTTTAAAATTAATGTTTGAATCATCTTCGATAAATACATAATTTATATTCTCACGATCAATAGTTTCAAGTATAGTACTTACATATTCAGAATTTAAACTAGATGAATAAATATACCAAATATTTTGAATATCACCATAAACATTTCGAACATCCATAGATTTAAATAATAAGTCTTTTTCTATTGATCTATCCATAAAAAATTTATAATCAGGAATATTATTTTGATGAGCCAAATATGCATTCATTAAAATTTCAGGAGATATTTTATTTCCTATATATAAAAAATTTTTATTAGGATTATTTTCTGCCATAGATATTAATAGAGACATCATAAATTTTATATTATCTGAAATATTTTCTCCGTTTATTACATACGATTCACCTCCACCTATTCCTCCTGTAAAATTATCAAATAATTCAAATCCTGTTTTAACTTTTGGAAGAGATGGATTCTTTAATTTTTCATACCTATCACTTAAACTTAATTTTTTTATAAACATTTATAAACTCCTTTTATATTCAATAACTTTATTACCTAAATCTGTTGCTGATCTTTCAAACCAAATATTATCATATAAAGTTTTAGGATTTTTATGTCTTCTATAATAGAATAATTCTCTATACCAATATCTAATAGCACTAGGAATACTTACTAAAAATAATATAAATGGTCCTAGTATTATTTGATAAGTATGTCCTACTTCATGATTACATATTGAACTACATGTTGGTTCAGACGTGGCAAAACATATTCCTAATTCTAATCCTCCCCAATTTTTACCAACGACAAACATTGGTGTTCCAAAATAATCTTTTGGTTTTTTAAATATCCTTAAAACTAAATAACAAATTGTGCCAAGAAGCGTAGTAGGAAGGGCCCATGTCCACATCAATATCCAATAAATTATTTTATGCTTTACAAACCAAAAACCAGTCTTGTCACATAAATTATACATAAATTTTCCATATTTTGTTAATTCTTTCATATTTTTAATTAATTTTCCTCCTCTGTTAGTACTCTATTTTTTGTCCACAATGCCTACAATAATTAGCATCAATTCCAACATTTTTTTTACAAACAGGACAACCGTTATAAAAATATGTTTTGCTATCTTCTAGTTTATTCCCATAAATATCTTTATATGGTACTTTAATAACTTTCTTTGGTATTTCTTTATCTATTAATTTTTTATCCATTGTCTTCCTCCTTATATTTTTTCAACTCGTCAATTAATTCTTTTTCATCTTTGTTCCATGCATACAATCCGATATGTACAGTATCACTTTTATCATAAGCTTTTTTAAATTCTATTTTTTTAACTAACTTTTTCAAAAAATCTTTTAATCTTTCATTTTCTTTTAAAATCTCAGCATTTTCTTTTTCAAGTTTTTCAATTTGTTCATTACTTTGCTCTTCTAAAAATTGCTTATCAGCTTTTAGAACTTTATTTTCTCTTTGTGCATTCTCGAGTTCTCTTAATACATATTCTTCGCATGTTTTAATTGTTGGCATTGTTAAAATACCTCCTTTGTTTTTAAAATTGTTTATCAATTTTTAGAACTTCATTTTCTTTTCCTCGTAACTATCTCTAAACACATTTCCTTCACAAGGATAAGCTTCACCTTTAATTCCTTTAATAATATAATAATCATCACCTAAGAATTGAGGTTCTGCACCTTCCCAACTATGAATTAAAAAGCCAACTATTTTACTTTTATCCTTCATATCAATTATAGTTTCATATTTAGTAACACACGAATCTAATAATTTCATAATTGTTTCAGGTGTATCTTCTTTTAAATATACTGCTTGAACTGGCAGCGGTTTTTTAATATATGTTTTTATCATTTTATTTATTGTCTTCCTCTATATATTTTTTCAATTCGTTAAGTAATTTTTTGTCATCTTCACGCCAAGGACGTAAGTAGATACCTACATAACAATTATCACTAATTGAAATTGGAGAACCATTAAATATATTATAAGGAGCATTTTCGTACATGCCAGTAGAAATAGTTTCTGCTCTACTAGCTAATTTTTTTATAAAATCTTTTAATTTTTCGTTTTCTTTTAAAACTTCAGTAGTTTGTTCTTCTATACAACAATTTTCTACTTTCTTATATGCATCTAAATACCATTCATTTTTATCACCATTAAATGTTAGTTCATAATACATTCCATCATATAGAGTTGTTGATAATAAGAATTTCCAATTTTGAAGTGCCTTACATTTCCATACTGTATAAACTTGAAAATCAGGTATATCATCACTTTTATCTAAATGTTTCAACACATAATCTTTAATAATTTTTATTGCTTTACCTTCCATTATTTTTATTCCTTGTTTTTAAACGTGTTTTATATCATATTATTTCTTTTTACCCATTCTGCTAACTTATCAAACTCTTCTTGAGTTAGTTTTGCTTCAGGTGTAATAGGTACAGATTTATTATAAAAATCTAAACTTGATTCATATTTATATTTATCTTTAAGTTTTTCTTCATTTCTAATAGCATAAATTAAACCGTGTATATCTTTATTTTTATTTTTAAGTATTTCTAACACTTCTAAGTCTTTTTCTAAATCTTCTTTTTGACTTTTGAAATAGTCATAAGCAGCTCCGCTCCATTCAGGATCCGGATCTTTTGTGTCTTTCCAAGTATCTAATAATTTATCAATTCTTGTTTTAATCATTTTTAATTCTCCTTTTATAAATATTTATGATTCATATTTCTTTTCTAATTCTTCTAGTTTTTCAAGTTTTTCTTCAATATCTTTTTTCAAAGTTTTAAAGTAGTTGTAAGCCGGTTCACTACATTCAGGATCTGGATCTTTAGAATTTAAATAAGCATCAATTAATTCATCTATTAAAGTTTTTTTCATTTTTAATTCTCCTTTTTAATATTTTATTTATACGCTCCATTGTTAAACTCTTTAATTGCGGCTAAACAATCATTCATATTAAATCCATCATATATAGTATGTACGTTAAGTATATTATAGCGGTAACTAAAAATATATCTATTAGTATTCTTAATAATCGTAACTGTACATGGGTATTTACATAGGTAATAACCTGCGTAAAATATAAGATGGCAATCAGAGTCTGTGGTGAAATCTTTTCTTTTAACAGAGATTCCTAAATTATTTAATCGAGCTTCAAATGAATCTATTTGAGCTTTGAATGGATCCGTTTTATTAATAATAAAGTGGTGACCACCAGTTGGACCAAGTGCATCTTTAAGTGCCATTAATATTTTCCTCCTTAAATTTATTAATTTATAATCCTAACTCCTCGAGTGTGTATTCTTTGCCAACTTCCATATTGTTATACATTGTTCCTCTTTCAAAATATGGAAGAAGTATATAACTTACCTTACCACAATAAGCAATATCTGCTGGAGTACGATTACATATTGATATGTATTCGTACTCGTAAGTTTTTTGCTTACTTATATATTTAACTCTATTTCTAAATGGTTTAATTACGTTTCGTAAATATTGTTTTTCTTTTTCATCTAAAATATCAAGTGTGTTTATTTCCAGTTCTTGATTTAAGAACTTATCAGAATATAAGTCCTTGTGGTTAACCCAAGAATCTTCATCATACAGATTGCAATTAGCTGATTTAAATGGACAAGCATTACATTCGGTATGATTACAATTTTCTTTCTCCCAATTATAAAATTCTTCTGGTGTTAAATATTTTAATTTTTTCTTTATTTTCATTATTTTTATTTTCCTTTCTTTTTGTTTGTAGCAAAAACTTTTTCAATAAAGTTTTTAGATTCTTTATATTTATTCTTCTATATCGAAATAATATTTCTTAATTCTATTTTCGCCAATTGTTTTAATTGCTTTTCTAGCTATATCAGATGAAGTAAAGTAAATGTTAAGTAGTTCCCTTTTACAATAAACGGCGTAATCAACATAAAGTTCCTCATCTTCAGTAGCATATACTAAGTAGTATTTATATTGAGTTTTATTATTCCAATCAATTTCTTTTTCATTATTCTCATAAGCAAACTTTTGCAGCTCACGAATAACATTCAACTTTTCAACCATATGCTTTGCTTCTTCTTCAGTTTTGAAACAATTACCAATATTAAGGTGTGCTTCATCTGAAATATCTTCACGACAATCATAATTGAAAATAAAACCTGTATCATTAATATAATAATATGTGTCACCTTTTTTTGGTTTCCAATCTTTACTTTTTGGTTCTTCAACTACTTCCCAATCCTCTGCTAGAGTATTAGCTATAGTTTCTTGAGTGAAATTATTAAATTTAATATTACCATCTTTTAAATAAATTTTAACTTTTCCATCTTCAATAAACCAATATCCTAACCAATCTTTCCTTCTTACTTTTTTGCCTTCTTGCATTTTTTCATAGGCTTCTTTAAAATTCATAACTTTTCTCCTTTTAATAATAATACTCGTTAAAGTCAATGGCATCATCATCAATTTCTTTTCCTGCTGTTAACCAAGTTTCAAGTCTTCCTCCTTTATGAAGATTATAACCTTTAATATCTTCTTTAATGTGTTCGAAATAATCTTTAGCATCTGCTAGGTTGTCGAACACTCTAACAATCTCAACATCTCCACCACCAGATCTAGTTAAATTTCCTTGCCATACATAAAATTTTTCTTTATTAATTTTCATAATTATTTTTTCTCCTTTTTAATTATATTTTAATTATATACCATATAGGTTATTATTTAAACCGAGATTTTTTCCCATTTAAATCCATATGCTCTTCTCTTATTTCTTACTGCACTACCTATATTCGCTTGAACAGTTTTTATATTTTTATATTTTTCTGGGTCAATACTCTGTAAATATAAAGCTGCTTCTGCCATAGATTTAAATTCTATTTCATTAAAATTTAAATCATCAATTAATTTAATTCTTATTGATCTATTATTTTTATATACACCATTTTTATGATGCTCTTTCATAACCGAATTAAATGTAGTCCATTTTAAATTAGATACATTGTTGTTTGATTTGTTTCCATCAATATGAGTAACACATAATCTTTTCCCTTTTAATTCAGGAGGAATTGGTAAGAAATACTCTGCTACTAATTGATGAATATAATAAAATTTTATTTTTCTATTAACAAGTAATTTTACTCGCTCATATCCATTAGTATTAAGTATTGGAACTTTTACTAATTCTCCATAATAAGGATCAATCAATTTGCCCCCATCAGTTATACAAAAGTCTGTTCCATCAATTTTCATTTTTAACATATTTATTTAATCCACTTTCAAATAATTTATCTGTATAATCAACTTTCATTTCTAATGCTTCCCTCATACTATTATCTATCATATTATTACATGTAAAGTCATAATATATTACCGGTTTATTTTGACCAATTCTATGCACTCGTTTTAATCCTTGTGCCCAATCTCTATATATTGGTAAATCGAATATTATAACCTTATTAAACTCTTGTAGGTTTTGTCCTGTAGATGCACTTTGCCAGTTTGCAATAACAATTGTTTTCTTAGATTCTAATTTCTCAGTATCAGAAAGATTTGAATAATTATTATAAGCTGTCATATCTTTTATATCTCCAGAATATACAGATATATTATATCCTAACTTTTCACATATTGGATATATCTCACATAACTCTGGAATAAACGAATAAAACAATATATAATTATCTTCGTTTTGACTTAAAAATCTTTCTAAATTATTAAGTCTTGTATAATCATACCATATATATTCTTCACTATTTCCTTGAAAACCAATTGATAATTCTCGTGCTCTTAAAGCAAAAGTTCCAGTAGTATCTGCTAAATATTTTAAATTTGGATAATCAATATTTCTGTAGTACGGATTATCAATTAATTCAGATACATTATATTCTTTCATTTCATCTTTTGATATATCCCCGCGGGTCCCCATAAGAGAATATATTTTCTTTCCAGATACTTTTTTATTAATAAACATTTTAAATATATCTTGCGAATTATATTTATTAATTGTATCAAATATTTGGTCTGGTAATTTTATAACCGTACTTGTTTCAAGAGAAACACCATAATTATTTATTATTGTAAATAATTTTGCAACATTTTTATATCCAACAACTTTTTTAACCCATGCTGGCGCCCCATATATTGGTTTAGTAATACAAAAATTATCTGTAAATTGTTCTTTAGTAAGAGGACAATTTAAGAATTTTAATTGTGCATATATTGATATATATCCATTAACCGCTGGAGTACCACTCATTAAATAATAATATAAATTACTTGCTATAGATAATAATTGCTTTTTAATATTAAATATTAATTTAGATCTCTTGCTTGTTAAATTTGCTATTAAATGAGATTCATCTATTAGTAAACATACATTTTGATCTTTACAAGATTTTATAAATTTTACTATTTCAGGTCTCAAAGTTACTTTATTAGTATCCTTTTTTAAAAGCGATTCATAATTAAGAATTAATATTGAATTTTCATCGAAAGTTTCTGGACATTTTTTAAGGATATTTTTTGTATAAAATGTATAATTTATATTTGATTGTTTAGCCCACCAAAAAAATGATCCCTTTATATCTTCTGATTCTATTGCCTTAGCATTAATTGTGATAATTAATATTTTATTACATTTATGCTTTTCAGCAAGGCTTAGGCCAACTACTGTTTTCCCAAGCCCACAATCTAAGAATAATCCATAATATTTTGTTTTAATATTATTTATTAATTCTTTTTGCCAATCAAATAATTTATCTTCTAATGACATAATATTTGACTCCGATTAATTTTTAAGACTTAATAATTTTTCAAATTCTTCAAAATAGGTATCTAATAAATAATTAATTTGATTTACATTTAATGTTATTGTCATTGGTTTTACTCCTATTCTTTGTCATCATCTTCATCATCTTCATCATATTTATCAGTAATTTCAAACGTAAATTTATCAAATTCACAAATTCCATAATTATATAATTCATATTCTGCTTCTTCTATTTGATTACTAATTTCATCAGATATACCACATCTATATGCAACAGGATCACACTTACTTAAAATTTCACTTGGATAAAAAGTTAATGTGCCTATTTTATATGGATCATTGCAGTCATCTAATAACGCATCATAATTTTCATCAACAAAATCTGTAATAACTGCTTCCAATTTACTTTCAAATACGTTCTTTGATACTTGTTTTTTATTAATAAAATATTTTTTCATAATTATTATAATTCCTTTCTTTTATTTTATAATTTAATTATATTCTATATAGGTTATTATTTCAACCGAAGTTGAAAATAATTATTTCATCGCATAAATTCCTTTATACAGCCAGCATTTATTTAATTTGTCATAACATTCTATACAAATTTCAGCATTTTCTGGGATACTATTAAATAACTTATTTGCATCTTCTAATGTTTGATTTTCTTTATTACCTTCTACATTAAGACATGTATATTTTTCCCGATTTAATTTATAAACTCTAAATCTTAATCCTAATTCTTTTTCATTAATTTTTAAAGTTCCATTTTTTAAATCTTCTATCCAATTTTTTAAATCTTTTATATAAGTACCTTTTTTAGATTTGATTGTTTTACTAATATTAATATTATAATCAGAGTTTATTTTAGATAAATTATCTTCCTTTATTAAATTAATTATTTTATCTAATGCAACATGCTCAAACCATATATCAAATATTTTATAATAATTAAATTCATAATCATAAATATGTTTAAATCCGGGATATCTATCATAAAATAATTTACTATTTAATATATCAAATACATGATCTGGATATTGATCTTTTAAATACTCGACAAAAGCCCAAGAGGGGGCTGAGGCCCTAGCAGTTATATATAGGTCCTCAGTTAACGTCTCATATACAATATAATTTTTTAGACAAATAGGTTCCATAATTTTAATATTCCTAAATTAATATTTTTTAATTATTTCATAAGTAAATTCATCTACTATAAAATCAGTCATAAATTCAATTTCTGATTTAATAGCATCTTCAATATCATCTTCATCTTCAGATTCTAAATCATATAATTTTAATTCCATAGTTCTTGGTAAATCAAGTTCTTCTTCTGATTTTACATTATTGTCTCTCAAGTCTTCTTCATTAATATCATATGTGATATTATCAACTTTTACACTTAGATTATATGATTCTAAAGTTATATCAATATCAGATAATTCTAAATCTCTTTCATATCCAGTTTCAAGCATTTCTTCTAAACTCATTCCTTTTAATATGTCTTTTACTTCATCTTTACTGCTCGCTTCAATTTCAATTGCTTTTAACCAAGCATTAACATTTAAATCAACTACAAATTTCATAATTTTATTCTCCTTTATTTATATTTAACTAATGTCTAACTAATATTAATGAATAATCTTCATTATATGATTCTATAAATCCGTAACAATCTGTTTCACAAGAAATATCGAAGTATCCTTGCTTTGCTAGCTCTTGAACTTTTTCAAACTCTTCATCACCTTTTTCAATAACTCTACAATTATTAACATAGTCATTATCAACAATTAAATTTACATTTAATTCGTCAAATACTCCTTCTTCAACATAATTTTCATACATCTTTTTAAACAAATCAACAACATCTTCATTATCAGTCCAAAATCTTACACGATTAACCAACAAATCAATTACATCATCTTTTTCGACTTTCACATTAATAAATTCATTCATAATAAATCTCCTTTATTTATTATAATTATATATTATATTCCTTAATCTTTAAACCGAGGTCTTTATAAGCTCTAGTTCCTATTTCTCTGTAATACCATTTATCGTTTTTAAATAAATATATGTATTCTGCCCAAGAGTCTTTACCACATTTATTATATTCATTTAATTTACAAGTTTTATAATCAGTATTAGTTTCTCCACGGTCTCTATATGATACACAATAATTTTCATTATAATTTTTATCTGGTTCTTTCCAATAATTTGGATTAGATATAGGTTCTGTTCCTAATACTGATAAATCTCCAAGATTTAATAATTTGTATATTAAATCTTTATTATTATAATTATCGTTTAATATTTTTCCAACATATTCAATATAACCATCATGATGACAAT
>ERZ779673.926-NODE-926-length-11399-cov-1.503614_pt1 | contig 11399 bp, 12 predicted proteins | sample MGYA00511956_ERZ779673 | MGnify/ENA primary metagenome ERZ779673 (study PRJEB29588, sample SAMEA2152065) | human gut metagenome | biome: human gut; feature: human-associated habitat; material: faeces | place: Denmark | collected 2008/2010 ... | reverse complement strand
CGAAACAGTAATCAATGAACTTGTATTTTTTGACGAGCAGGGAAATTCTATACAACCTGTGAATGCAGCGGATTATGCAAATCTGTTTGATGAACAGAAAAAATACCCGGATATTACAACTTTCCGCAATAGTACATATTTTGATGAAATTTATCATGCTAGAACGGCATATGAGATGACAAAGAATTTGTACAATTATGAATGGACTCATCCACCATTGGGTAAATTTATTATGTCTATTGGTATTCGTATTTTTGGTATGTGTCCATTTGGATGGCGTATCATGGGTACTTTGTTTGGTATTGCTATGTTGCCAATTTTTTATATGTTCTCAAGAAAAGTGTTTAAGAAGGGATGGCTTGCAGCATTTACAACCACTTTGTTTGCCGCAGACTTTATGCATTTTACACAGACACGTATTGCAACAATTGATGTGTATGTTACCTTCTTTATTATACTGATGTTCTATTTTATGTATCAGTATTATTGTATGAGCTTTTATGATACACCTCTGAAAAAGACGTTTGTACCGCTTTTGTTTAGTGGTATCTTCATGGGACTTGGTTGTGCAAGTAAATGGCCTGGCGTATATGCTGGTATTGGCCTGGCGATTGTATTCTTTATTGTTGTGTTTAGACGGTATATGGAATACCATTATGCATGGTTACATCCAAAGGAAGAGACGAATGGTATTAAAAATGAAGTGATTATTAAGAGTTTCCGTAAAAATTTAATTAAGACATTAGCATTTTGTGTGTTAGCATTTATTATCATACCGGGAACGATTTATACGTTATCTTATATTCCATTTAACAATGGACAGGATATGGGATTGATTCAGCGTATGATTAAAAATCAGATTGATATGTGGAATTATCATTCTAAATTAGATGCAACACATCCATTTTCTTCTACTTGGTACCAGTGGCCAATTATGCAAAGACCAATCTGGTATTATACGGCAACAATTAAGCCAGCAGTAGAAGGCGTATCTGGGGCAATTCAGGGAAATATCAGTGCGTTTGGTAACCCACTTGTTTGGTGGGCTGGTATTCCAGCATTTGCGTATGTGCTTTATAGAAGTATCCGTTATAAGGATAAGAATGGAATTTTCTTAAGCGTTGCTTATATGGCACAGCTTACACCATGGATGGGCGTAGCTCGTTGTACATTTATTTATCACTATTTCCCAAGTGTACCATTTATTACGATTATGATTGGTTACTGTATGTATCATTTGTATGAGTCTTGTAAGACTGAGAAGGGAAGGAAAAATGTAAAACTTGCTTGCATAATCTATGCAGCTTGTGCGATTGGATTATTTATTATGTTCTATCCGGTTATTTCCGGTTATCCGATTGATGTAACTTATGTAAAGAAATTTTTACGTTGGTTTAGCAGTTGGCAATTAGCATCTGTATAAAAGATGATTAAATGTCCTGTGAGAAGCGATTCTCGCAGGGCATTTCTGATTCAAAGCTTTTCTTTTTTGGTAAATACTGCTATAATAAACGTTAAGTGCATGGAAAAGGAGAAAACACATATGAGTCAGGTAAAAGATTTAGTAAGAAAAATAAATAAAGAAAAAGATTTAGATGAAAATATTCCTGCCTATAAAAATATATTGTTTGATTTGTACAATCAGGTATCGGTTTTACATGTTACGTTAGAGTATTACATGCTTTATGAAACATTACAGGAAAAGACAGGCGAGGAAAATGGATATTTACAGGAGACAATCTCTGTTGTCAATCAACTTGTAAAAGATACATTTTGCGGAGAGTCACTGACAGCAGAAGAAAAGCAAGAAAAGATTGATCTACTTGTGGCTACAAGAAGTGATGTAATCCGAAAAATGAAGGTATTAACAATGTATACGGACAAGCTGCAAATTTTTGAGCATGTGATTAACCGTATTGAATTGAAATACGAAAAAGAGTTTCCAATGGCAGATATTGATACGTTTGTGCAAAAGGTGTATCAATATATTTTTAGTGGAAAAGATAACGTGGTAATCAATGAGAGTATAAAAGAAATTTTGGCAGAGTTGCCAGTTCGAATGGCACGTTCAAAGTATTTTCAATTGATTGAAAATAGTTTATCTGTCTATAAAGACTCGGATCGATCCGCAGTGGACCGTTATATTTATATGTTGGAAACCAGTGCGATGTTATATGAACCGGATGGAGTAGAAGAGTATTTTCTGGATGTAAAAGAGTTTACAGAACGATTAGGCAAGATGAAATTTGCTGACTTGTCTGAAAGTGAGTTCCACAAAGTATATGATGAGTTAGAAGAAACAGCAGAATACATTTCAGAAGTGGCTGATTTGTATGTGGAAATTGAGAGTGTGTTAAATAGCTTATATTGTTATCTGACTTCAGAAGATGGACAGCCATTAACAGATGCAAGCGATAAAGCTTGTGTAGAAATGCTACAATGCATTTCTGGTTTGTTTGAGGATGGAGAATGGAAAGAGGTTCCAGACAGTCTGGATGAGAAGTTGGTACTTACAGAAGGAAAACAGGAGAAACTTGTGGAGGATATGCTGCAATTGGAAACAGTTTTAGTAGACCTTCAGATTAGTCATAGAGAGAAGTTGGAACAGTTAAATCTGATAGAAGATTTTGTGAAATTGGATACAATCCAACAGCTTTTGGCAGCCTCTGGTACATTTATTGAATTTAATGAAGAAGAGGAAGAAAAGACTGCGGATGAGGCATATATAGCAGAGCAGACACAGCAGTTGCTTGAAAAATTAAAGACACAGTTTGCTGAAAATGAAATGTGTATCAATCGTGCAGTGATAGCGGCTACGATTAGTAAGTTTCCAGTATTTTTCACTTCGTCAAAAGAGGTGGAAGAATACATTCGTGAGGCGTTGGAACGTTGCCAGGATGATGCAGAGCGTCAGGCAAGTATGAACGTGATTCAAGCTATTGTGGAAGGATAGAATATGGTTGAGTGGTTTGAAAGTTTGTATCTGGACGGAATTACAAAACATACGGTGCAACACATAAAAGAAAAAATTGAAAAAGAGAAGCTTCAATATCCGGTTTTTTGTGTTGCATTTTCCTCAAACCCCGAAAATTTGTTAGATATTATGAATGTCAATGAATTGTTGTTTCCATATTACAAAAGGAAGTCCTGCTTTATTTTGGGATTGGCATCTAGTAGAAAGCAGGCAATGATTATGGCGGCAGCGATTATAACAAGAATATATCGTGAAACCGGAGGATTTGATGTGAAATCGTATTATGGAAAGAAATCACAGGGAAAAATTTCGGTTGACGGATAGAAAGGGGAGTGAGGCACATTGCATATAATTTTGATGATTTTAAAAATCATCGGTATTATTTTACTTGTTCTTTTCGGATTGGTTCTTTTAGGCATTGGGCTTATTTTGTTTGTGCCTCTTCGCTATTCGATTGAGTTGAAAAAAGAGGCTGACAATGAAATAGAAGGTTGTATTCGTACCACTTGGTTGTTACACATTCTTTCTTTTCGAGCCGAGTATAAAGAAAATCTAAACTACTATTTTCGGGTATTTGGGATACCGATAAAAAAGAGCGAGAAGATAGAAAAAGAAATGGACGAGGAAGAAAAGGAGTCAGATACAAAGTCTGAGAATGAATTTTCTAAAGATGGTAAAACCTATAAAGAGAAGCCTGTGAGGAAAAAGGTAATAAAAGAAAAAGAGACACAGCAGGCACAAAATAAGTCGGAAACAAAGAATATAAAAAACGATAGTGTTGGGAATATCGATACCAAAAAAGAAGAAATACAAGAAATTCCACGAGAAAAGGAACAAAACGATAAAAAGTTAGAAATAAAAAAACAATCCTCCATCAAAACAAGAAGAAAAAAAAAAAATAGAACAAAGAGTGGAAGATAAGAAAGCTAGGGAAGTAAAAAAAGAAAAAAAGGCAGTAGTAAAGAAGAAAAAAAAGAGACAGTTTAATATAAAAAGAAAATTGCAGGATTGTATAGATAAGATAGTGGAGCTATATCACAAAGCAAAAATGATGTGGAACGGCTTCCTTCACAAAGAGGAAGAAGTGCAGAAGAAAATAAGGCATATTGCAGATTTTTTTGCGGCGAATGAAAACCATGCTGGAATGTGGGTGTTACTGGAGCATGGGAAAAAGGCTTTTTCACATATTTGGCCTAAAAAATGGAAGGGTTGGATACGGTTTGGGCTGGAAGATCCGGCAGAGACTGGAAAGGCATTGGGGATACTTGCGGTATTATGTGGAGTAGTAGGAACCTTTCCAAATATGGAACCAGATTTTGAACAGGAAATTTTTGAAGGCAATCTGAAGGCAAAAGGAAGAATACGTGTGGCAACTCTTTTGGGGATTGTGATACATGTTTGGAGAAATGAAGCTTTTAAAGCATTAAAACGTAATTTTGAAGAAATCAGGAGGGTTTTATAATGGCAGATAGTAAAAATAATAATATGGGACAGACAGTAGAGACGTTATTTAAGGGCTTAGATGGATTTATGTCTACAAAAACAGTAGTGGGAGAACCTGTAAAGTTTGATGATGGAACAATTATTGTTCCTTTGGTTGATGTAAGCTTTGGAGTAGGTGCTGGGGCATTTGCCAATAATGAAAGAAAAAAAGATAGAGCAGCCGGTGGTATGGGAGGGTCTATGCAGCCTAGTGCGGTATTGGTGATTCAAAATGGTTCTGTTAAACTTGTGAATGTGAAAAAGCAAGACGGACTTACGAAAATTTTGGATATGGTTCCTGATTTTGTAAACAAGTTCCTTTCTGGAAAGGAAGAAAATACAGATTATACAGCCGATTTTACAGGAGAAAATGAGGAATAAAGAGGTCTAATTTGCTGTAAAGATGGGATATGAAGAAAAATATAAATTTCTGCTTGCAATTTATTATAATCTTTGATAAAATGATTTTTGTTTGGTGCATAGCGTTATAGCAATGCACAATAAGCGTAAGGAGGTGCTTTTAATGGCTAAATGTGCAATTTGTGAAAAAGGAGCTCACTTTGGTATCCAGGTGAGTCACTCACATAGAAGAAATAACAAGATGTGGAAATCTAACGTAAAATCTGTAAAGGTTAAGGTTAATGGTGCTGCAAAGAAGATGTATGTTTGTACTTCTTGCCTTAAGTCAGGTTTAGTAGAGCGTGCATAATGCTTAGAAAACCCGGTTCTTTGAACCGGGTTTTCTTTTTGAATTACATGACAACCATCAAAGCACTGTGTTTAAGTTTTATGTATTCTGAACATATCCTTATGGACAGAAAAACAGATTATATGCGCAGATTAGTAATATGCAGATAATTACAATAGACCAAAATAAATCAGATAAGAATAACATAATAGTCATTCCTACAGCAATCCAAAAAAAGATAAAACCCAGCATTTGTTTCATAATTTATACCAGCCTCTTTTGCGTAGTTAAGTGGTGCTCTGTTATTAATATATGAAGAAAATGGAAAAGCATGAATAAGATAGCACACTTTTTCATTAAGAAAATTGCTTTTAGGGTGGAAATAATAGAAAAAATCAGTTATACTAAATAATAAACTCTATTATTCACAGTTATGAATAATAGAGGACAAATGTGTGAAATCAGTTGAGATTTAGGGAGACCCCCATCTTCTGACTATATTTTAAGATAGGAAAGGGTGTATAGATTATGAAGGGACATATTTCAAATAATAATGGAGAAGTGCTTATTGACAACGAAGTTATGGCAAAATATGCGGGTTCTGCCGCGGTAGAAAATTTTGGAATTGTTGGTATGGCATCGGTTAATATGAAAGACGGATTAGTAAAATTACTGAAAAAAGAAAGTGTGAGTCATGGAGTAAATGTTGTTGTGGATGAAAACAATAAATTAAAAATTGGCTTGCACATTATTGTTGCCTACGGTGTAAGTATTACAGCCGTTTGCCAAAATCTAATTGAAAACGTAAAATATAAAGTAGAAGAATTCACCGGTATGGAAGTAGAGAAGATTAACGTATTCGTCGAAGGTGTAAGAGTAGTGGATTAAGGAGGATAAGATTGTGAGTATCAAAGCGATTGATGCGGCAATGCTACAGAAGATGTTCATTGCTGGTGCAAAGAACATTGAAGCAAGAAAAGAATATATTAATGAGTTGAATGTATTTCCGGTTCCAGATGGAGATACAGGAACTAATATGCCATTGACTATTTTATCTGCGGCTAAAGAGGTGGCTTCCATTGAGGAGCCTACAATTGAAAATTTATCAAAGGCGATTTCCAGCGGTTCTTTAAGAGGAGCCAGAGGTAATTCTGGTGTTATTATGTCTCAGTTGTTCCGTGGTTTTACAAAAGGAATTGCCGGAGAGACAGAACTTACGGTTCCAGTTTTGACAAGAGGTTTTGGAAAGGCAGTAGAGACTGCATATAAGGCAGTTATGAAGCCAAAAGAAGGAACCATTTTAACAGTTGCCAAGGGTGGTGCAGACAAGGCAGAAGAACTTTCTACAATGGAAGATGTACAAGAGTTTTGCCAGCAGGTAATTGTATACATGAATGAAGTGTTAGATCAGACACCAGAGATGCTTCCAGTATTAAAAGAAGCAGGTGTTGTGGATTCGGGTGGAAAGGGTCTTGTTACAGTATTAGAAGGTTGCGTAGATGCATTAATGGGCAAGGAAATTGACTTTGAGAGTCTAAAAGCAGAGCCTGTCAAAAAGATTGCATCAACAATGGATTCTAGTGAAGTTTCTACAGCAGACATTAAATACGGATATTGTACTGAATTTATTATCTTGTTAGAAAATAAATTTACACAGGAAAATGAACTTGAGTTTAAGGGATATTTGAGTAGTATAGGTGATTGTGTAGTTGTAGTTGCGGATGATGAAGTGGTAAAAGTACATGTGCATACAAATGATCCGGGACTTGCAATACAGAAGGCACTCACATATGGTGCTCTTAGCAATATGAAGATTGATAATATGCGTTTGGAGCATACAGAAAAGGTAATTAAAGAAGCAGAAAAGAAGGCATCAGCAGAGGCAGAACAAAAGAAAGCTTCTGAACCAAGAAAGCCATATGGATTTATCAGTGTATCGGTAGGAGAAGGTTTGAGTGAGATTTTCACCGGATTAGGTGTTGATCATCTGATTGAAGGTGGACAGACTATGAACCCAAGTACAGAAGATATGCTAAATGCGATTGATGAAGTAAATGCAGATACGATTTTTATTCTTCCAAATAATAAAAATATTATTTTAGCGGCAGAGCAGGCAGCAGAGTTGACGGAAGATAAAGAGATTGTGGTAATTCCAACTAAGACAATTCCACAGGGAATTACTGCTTTGATTAATTTTATGGAGGACAAGACTCCAGAAGAAAACAAGCAGCAAATGATTGAGGATATTGCAAATGTAAAATCTGGTCAGGTAACTTATGCGGTTCGTGACACTGTGATTGATGGAAAAGAGATTCATATTGATGATATTATGGGTATCGGGGAAAATGGTATTGAGGCTGTTGGAAAGGATATCAAAGACACTACTTTGGAATTACTGTCTCATATGATAGATGACAATTCTGAACTGGTATCTGTATTCTATGGCGATGGAGTGACAGAGGAAGATGCAAATGCGTTGGCAGCATTGATTGAAGAAACTTACACCGAGGTAGAAGTAGAAGTACAGTTTGGTGGTCAGCCGGTATATTATTATATTTTATCAGTAGAGTAATCCTACACAGATAGATAAAAGAGGGAGAGTTATTTGCATATATTGCAAATAGCTCTTTTCTTTGCGAAAAGGAGTGTGAGGATGTGAGGGAAACAGACTCCCTTCTTTCCATAAAGGGAATTGGAGAGAAGGCACAACAGAAGTATCAAAAATTAAATATTAATACAGTGGGTGACTTATTAGAGCATTATCCGAGAAATTATGACGTATATAAGCCTATTTGCCCGATTAGAGGGTTGGTAGAAGGGGAAGTTTGTGCAGTAGAAGGTGTGTTGGATAGCCTTCCTAAAATGCGAAAGGTTAGAAAATTAAAAATTTTATCTTGTAGCATCCAGGATGGAACCGGAATTGTGAGACTTACTTGGTTTAATATGCCCTTTGTTATGTCCTCCCTGCATTCTGGGACACGTTACATTTTTCGAGGAAAAGTAATACGAAAAAATGGGGTATTGGTGATAGAACAACCACAAATGCTCACAAAAGAACAGTTTTATAATAATTTAAACAAATTGCAGCCTGTATACTCTTTAACGGCTGGTTTAAGCAATCATGCCATCAGCAAAGCAATTGCCTATGTGTTGAAGGAAGGGGAGATACAAACGGATTATCTGCCTGTAGATTTGCGTAAAAAGTATCATTTAATAGAGCGTAAAAAGGCATTGCGAGGGATCCATTTCCCGAAAAATAAAGAAGAAATGATAGATGCCAGAAGAAGAATTGTATTTGATGAGTTTTTTTTATTTGTAATGGCATTAAACCAGCTAAAAGAGAAAAAGGAAAAACGAAAAAACGCATATAAGATGAAGGCTGTAAAGGAGTGTGAGCAGTTACTAGAATCCTTGCCTTATAAACTAACGAAAGCGCAGCTTCGAGCTTGGGAGCAGGTTCAGAACGATTTGATGGGAGAAGGCATTATGAATCGCCTGATCCAGGGAGATGTAGGTTCTGGTAAGACAATTATAGCAATACTTGCCCTTTTTTTTAATGCAAAAAATGGACATCAGGGAGCTATTATGGTACCTACCGAGGTATTGGCAAAGCAACATTTAGAAAGTTTTCAGGAAATGTTATCTCCTTTTGGGATTCGGATTGCTCTTTTAGTTGGTTCCATGACGGCCAAGGAGAAGCGTGAGGTATATAAAGCGCTTAAAGAGCATGAAATTGATATTGTGATAGGTACACATGCGTTAATACAGGAAAAGGTAGAATATGCCGATTTGTCGCTTGTTATTACGGATGAACAACACCGATTTGGGGTAAAACAGCGAGAAAATTTTGCAGGAAAAGGCAATGAAGCACATATATTAGTTATGAGTGCCACACCAATTCCGAGAACCTTGGCGATTATTTTATACGGCGATTTGGATTTGACGGTGATTGATGAATTACCGGGAAATCGTCTTCCGATTAAAAATTGCGTGGTGAATACTGGTTATCGTCCCAATGCCTATGCATTTATTGATAAGCAGGTACGTGAGGGCAGACAGGCTTATGTGATTTGTCCGATGGTAGAGGAAAGCGAAAATATGGAGGCTGAAAATGTAATTGATTATACAGAGCAATTGCGTAGTGTCCTTCCTATGAGTATCCAAATTGAATATTTACATGGCAAGATGAAACCGAAGGAAAAGAATGCTATTATGGAGCGTTTTGCAGCAGGAGAGATACAGGTATTAGTTTCTACGACTGTAGTAGAAGTGGGAATTAATGTTCCCAACGCAACGGTCATGTTGATCGAAAATTGTGAGAGGTTTGGTCTTGCACAGCTTCACCAGTTACGTGGTCGAGTTGGACGTGGAAAATATCAGTCCTATTGCATTTTTATGACAGGTCATGAGAGCAAGGAAACAAAAAAACGTATGGAGATTATGGGAAAATCAAATGATGGTTTTTTGATTGCAGAGCAGGATTTGAAACTTCGTGGACCGGGAGACTTGTTTGGAATACGGCAGAGTGGATTGCTAGAATTTAAAATGGCAGATGTATTTCAGGATTCGCATATTTTAAAAGAGGCATATGAGGCTGCTAAGGAGGTTTCTGAAGGAGAATTGATTCAAATCTACAAAAAATATGAGCGCTTGCGAGAAAAATTATATAGATACACAGACGAGTTAAGTTTGTAAAAATGCGAGTAGAAGTCTGCAAAAATGACATGAAAGTGTCATGGAATATACTGGAATTTTTGTTTGCGAATTTATTGCAAGCCTGTCAATACAAGGCTTTAACGGAAGATAAAAACGATAGAAAAGTAAAAATTGCCATTAATTGCCTAGACTTTTAAAAAAAAATGGGTTATAATGTCACTTATATTGCAAAATTTTATCGTTTTTGGCCGTGAAACGAAAACGAGTGGAAAACAGCTATATACAAGTGGAAAGATGGAGGTATATTGATGTATAAGATTGTTAAAAAAAGAGCGTTGGCGAATAATATCGTCTTAATGGACATAGAAGCACCCAGAGTAGCCAAACATTGCTATCCTGGACAGTTTGTAATTGTTAAAATGGACGAGAAAGGCGAGAGAATCCCTTTGACAGTCTGTGATTATAACCGTGAACAAGGAACGGTTACCATTGTTTTTCAAACAGTTGGTGCATCTACAACTGAGATGGCACAGTATGAAGAAGGACAGTGTTTCCGTGATTTTGTAGGTCCTTTGGGTTGCAAATCAGAATTGATTGACGAAGATCCGGAAGAATTAAAGAAAAAGAAGATTTTATTTGTTGCAGGTGGTGTTGGTACTGCTCCAGTATATCCACAGGTAAAATGGATGAAGCAGCAGGGTTATGATGTAGACTGCATTATTGGTGCAAGAAATAAAGATTTGATTATTCTTGAAGATGAGATGAGACAGGTAGCTAAGAATACATACGTGTGTACAGACGATGGTTCTTATGGTTTTAAGGGAAATGTAAATGACCAGATTAAGGACTTGATTAATAATCAAGGTAAGTCTTATGATTTGGTAATTGCAATCGGACCTGTTATCATGATGAAATTTGTTTGTTTATTGACAAAGGAATTAGACATTCCTACAATTGTCAGCATGAATCCAATTATGGTAGACGGAACTGGTATGTGCGGTGCATGTCGTCTTACTGTTGGTGACGAAGTGAAGTTTGCATGTGTAGACGGACCGGAATTTGACGGACATCTCGTTAACTTTGATGAAGCAATGAAGAGACAGCAGATGTACAAGAGTGAAGAAGGAAGAGCTATGCTTAAACTTCAGGAAGGTGACACACATAAAAACGGTGGTTGTGGTTGTAGCGGAAACTAATCTGTAAGGTGTGTGGACAGAAAGGAGATTAAAATGGCAATTGAAGAAGATGTTATGAAGAGAATTCCTGTTAGAGAACAGGAACCAAAAGTGAGAGCTACAAACTTTGAAGAAGTTTGTTTAGGATATAATTTAGAAGAAGCACAGGCAGAGGCTTCTCGTTGTTTGAATTGTAAAAATGCTAGATGTGTTACTGGATGTCCAGTAAATATTGATATTCCAGGATTTATCAAGCAGGTAGAAGAAGGAAATCTGGAAGAAGCATACGATGTAATCAGCAATTATTCTGCACTTCCAGCCGTTTGTGGACGTGTTTGCCCACAGGAGTCACAGTGCGAATGCAAATGTGTGCGTGGAATTAAGGGTGAGGCAGTTTCTATTGGTAAGTTGGAACGTTTTGTTG